>JGI26240J51127_1000448_pt1 | contig 17010 bp, 18 predicted proteins | sample SaaInlV_150m_DNA_5_FD_51127 | JGI IMG/M metagenome (IMG submission 51127)
ATTGTTGTTCCAACCATTGTTGTTGTTATTGAATTCATCATCAAACTCATCTACCATGTTTGACATTTCTTCCATGTACCAACGTGGATCCCAGTAATCGTATGGGTTGTAACCAAACATACCGTTATCTTCTTGGTAACCGTTGTTATTGTAGTTATTACCGTTGTTCCAAGGCATGTCATTACTGTTAAAAAATGCGTTTGCACTTAGAGAAGCTGCTACTAATGCGATTGCTAAAAGTTTTTTCATTGTCTTATCTCCATATCTAAAATTATTTAAGAAACTATATTATAACATGATAATATAATATTGCAAGCTTTATTTAACAATTAAAACCCACGGCCATACGGACTCTTGGGCTCAGAAAAATTATAATTAGCTGGATACGGGTTTGGCAAATTCAGCGCCGGCTCCGCCACATTACCAGGGTTGGAGAAGGACATGGCTGCAGGCGTCCTGTAAACAGGCCTGGGTATTTGCTGAGATTCAGCTTGAAACGCTTGATTGGGTGTGGGCATTTGCGACATATTAAATTGTGAGCCACCAACGTTGTAAGGGCGATTATTGTAAGGGTAAGGGTAATTACTATTACGCCCATCACTAAATGGATTGTTATCTGTTACTTTTTCCATCCAAAACATTGGCGTCCAAACTGGCCAATCATTATCTTTATAATCAGACCCATAACTATTAAAGTCTAAAAATGCTTGCGCATTAAAGCTAACNGCAATCAAACCTACTAATACTGTCTTNTTCATTACACCTCCCCTATTCGTGTCATTAAGCGTAATTATAAAGCTGAATTTATGTTGCGTGGGTACTTATAGCCTTTGGGTATAATAGCGCACATGAGTACAAAACAGATATTACAATCGCTTTTAGAGCAACGAATTTTAGTGCTAGATGGCGCCATGGGCACCATGATTCAAAAGCACAAACTCAGTGAACAAGACTATCGTGGTGAACGCTTTAAAGATTGGTCTACATTGGTGCAGGGCAATAACGACCTACTATCCCTAACTCAACCAAAAATCATCCAAGATATTCACCGCTCATATTTAGAAGTGGGTGCGGACATTGTTGAAACTAACACCTTTAATGCCACCAAAACTTCCATGTCTGATTATCAAATGGAAGCACTTGCTTACGAGATTAATGTAGAGAGTGCGCGCTTAGCAAAAGCTGCTTGTGATGAATTTTCAACCAAAGACAAGCCACGCTTTGTGGCTGGTGTTATTGGCCCAACATCACGCACTTGTTCGCTTTCACCCGATGTAAACGATCCTGGCTTTAGAAATGTAACCTTTGACGAACTAGTTGAAGTTTATATGGAATCTACCCGTGGACTGATTGAAGGAGGTGCTGATATTATTTTGATTGAAACCATCTTTGATACGCTTAATGCTAAGGCTGCTATTTTTGCCGTGCAAGAAGTTTTTGAGCAAGATGGTATTGAGCTTCCAATCATGATTTCAGGCACTATTACCGATGCTTCAGGCCGTACACTTTCTGGGCAAATGACTGAAGCCTTTTACAATTCACTACGTCACGCAAACCCTATTTCTATTGGTCTTAATTGTGCACTCGGCCCTGACTTGTTGCGCCAATATGTGGCTGAAATGTCACGCGTGGCTAACACCTATGTATCCGCTCACCCAAATGCTGGCCTGCCGAATGAGTTTGGTGAGTACGATCTAGGCGCTATCACCATGGGCAAGCAGGTTAGCGAATGGGCAGAATCTGGTTTGGTTAACATTTTAGGTGGCTGTTGTGGCTCTACGCCTGAGCATATCAAGTGCATTGCCGATGCGATTGAAAACCTAGCACCTAGAAAAATCCCCGCCATTAAGCCTGAATGCCGCCTGTCTGGCTTAGAGGCTTTTAATATTGCAGATGANGCTTTATTTGTCAANGTGGGTGAGCGTGCCAATGTCACTGGCTCTGCCAAATTTAAGCGCTTAATTCTTAACGAAGAATACGAAGAAGCTCTGGACATTTGTCGTGCCCAAGTTGAAGATGGCGCTCAAGTGGTTGATATTAATATGGATGAGGGAATGCTTGATGGCAAAGCAGCCATGATTCGCTTTCTTAATCTGATCGCTTCCGAGCCTGATATTTCCAAAGTACCACTCATGGTGGATTCTTCCAAGTGGGAAATTATTGAAGCCGGCCTAAAATGCACACAAGGCAAGGCAATTGTTAACTCTATCTCGCTTAAAGAAGGCAAAGATAACTTTGTTAAATATGCACATCTTTGCAAACGCTATGGTGCGGCCATTATTGTTATGGCCTTTGATGAACAAGGCCAGGCTGACACCCAAGCGCGCAAAATTGAAATCTGCACCAATGCTTACAACATTTTAGTTAATGAGGTTGATTTCCCGCCAGAAGATATTATTTTCGATCCGAATATTTTTGCCGTAGCCACCGGTATTGAAGAGCACAATAACTACGGTGTTGATTTTATCGAAGCCACTCGAGAGATCACTAAAAATCTACCATTTGCCAAAATATCAGGCGGTGTATCCAACGTCTCATTCTCATTTAGGGGCAACAACCCTGTGCGTGAAGCCATTCACTCAGTCTTTTTATACCACGCTATTAAAGCCGGTATGACCATGGGTATTGTTAATGCGGGTCAGTTGGTGGTTTACGATGACATTGATCCAGAACTTAAAAAAGCTGTAGAAGATGTGGTGCTTAATACCGATGATAATGCTGGTGAGCGCTTGGTTGAAATTGCTGGAAAATTCTCTGGNGAGTTACAACAAAAAGACAATAAAAAAGATTTAGAGTGGCGTACTTGGACGGTTGAAAAACGCCTNGANCATTCTTTGGTTAAAGGTATTACTGAATTTATTGATGAAGACACTCAAGAAGCTCTTGACAAACTAGGCCGCCCTATTCTGGTGATTGAAGGTCCACTCATGGACGGCATGAATGTCGTTGGTGATTTGTTTGGCGATGGAAAAATGTTTTTGCCACAAGTGGTGAAATCCGCCCGAGTAATGAAAAAATCCGTAGCTTATCTAGATCCATTCCTTGAAGCAGAAAAACAAGAATGTGGCTCTAGAGCTCAGGGCAAAATTCTCATGGCAACCGTTAAAGGCGATGTGCATGATATTGGCAAAAATATTGTTGGCGTGGTGCTTTCGTGTAATAATTATGAAATTATTGATCTCGGCGTCATGGTCCCGGCTGAAACCATCCTAGAAACAGCCATCAAAGAAAATGTTGATATTATTGGCCTTTCTGGCTGATCACGCCATCGCTTGATGAAATGGTTTCTGTTGCCAAAGAAATGACACGTCAAGGCTTTGAGCTACCACTAATGATTGGTGGTGCCACCACCTCAATTGCACACACCGCTGTAAAGATTGAGCCAGAGTACGACAAAGGCGTGTTCTATGTTAAAGACGCCTCTAAGGCCGTTGGTGTTGCTACCTCATTGCTATCAAATGAGCTCAAACCCGACCTGGTTAGTAACACCAAAGCAGAGTACGAACAAGTGCGTCTCAGACGTGCTAATAAAGGCAAAAGCAAGTTAATCAGCTTGGAGGCTGCTAGAAATAACAAGCCTAGCATTAAATTTGACAACATTAGCAAGCCTAACGAACTCGGTGTTCATGTTTTTAAAGACTACGATTTAAATGAAATCTTTAAATTTATTGATTGGGTGCCATTCTTCCGCACTTGGGAGCTCGCTGGTAAATTCCCCGATATTCTCACTGATGACGTGGTGGGTGAATCTGCCACACAACTGTTTAACGATGCAAAAGTCATGTTCAAAAAAGTTATCGATGAAAAACTTTTACAAGCAAACGCCGTGGTGGGTATCTTTCCAGCAAATAGTGTCAATGAAGATATTGAGCTAACTAATGATAATGGTGAGGTGTTTATGACACTTAATCACTTGCGTCAACAATTGGATAAAAAAGGCAACACCCCTAATTTTTGCCTGAGTGATTTTATCGCCCCGAAAGACAGTGGCGTGCAAGATTATATGGGTGCTTTTGCAGTAACAGCAGGCATCAATATAGACCCATTAGTTGAAGTTTATGAAGCAGACCATGATGACTACAACTCAATCATGATTAAGGCGGTAGCCGATCGTTTTGCTGAAGCTTTTGCAGAAATGATGCACTATAAATTCCGCACAGAAATCTGGGGCTATAGCGATGAAGATTTTAACAATGAAAAACTCATTGAAGAAAAATACCATGGCATCCGCCCTGCTCCAGGATATCCGTCGTGCCCTGAGCATAGTGAAAAAGAAAAGCTATGGGATTTACTTGATGTTGAAAAAAATACCGGCATGACGCTAACAAGCTCATATGCTATGCTACCGACAGCTAGCGTTAGTGGCTGGTATTTTGCCAATAAAGATTCAAGATATTTTGGTGTGGCGAAAATTAATCAAGAGCAGGTCCAAGACTACGCTAAACGCAAAGGCGTTTCCATCGAGCAAGCAGAAAGGCTGTTATCACCTAATTTGGAATAAGCTTAATCTAAATTTTCAGGCAGCATGTTGAATTCTTCTTTTTTTAAGATTAAGCTAATTTTGCGTGTCTTCTGGTATTTTCATAAGTTGTTGAATTTTTACCATCGCTTCTAGATGCGCCTTATGCTTGAAATACTTTTATACCGTGCTGTTTGCTCAAAAGTATGCGTGAAACTCTTTTTTCACATGCGCCACCTAGTTGATTGCAAGTCATTGTCTTCATTTTATCCCCTCTTTAATCTGTGTTTAATTCTCCAATTCTATTGAATGAATACACTCAATTAAACGCACAACCTGGCGTGTACAACAACCATTACCACTAGTAGCATAAGTGATATTTCTAACCTCATCCACTGTTGTGGCACCGTTTGCAATGGCATCAATAACATCCATCTTGGGAACCTCGTTGCAAATACATAGATTTTTATCTAAGTTGCGCTTGAGAATATCAGGCAACTTATCTAGAGGATTTTTGACAAAATTAGACTTCATAAAGGTTAAATTTTAATCGGTGCATAGTTTTTTATCATTAAAAAATTTTGAAAATAATGAAAATTAAAGTAAAACATGCCCACTCAAGGCTTTTATTACCTAGATAGATCTTTATCTGCGCATAAAATGGGTGAAAATACACGTTAATTTGAGAGAAAACAACTCTTTTCACTATTTAACAAACCATATTTTCGGCTTGATTAAAAAATTTCAGAAATTTTGTAAATGAGGCTGTTTTTTAAGCTTTATTCTGATGATCAATCTCAGTAGCTCTTAAATCCTTAGCCAATTGATCAAGAGAGGCGTTAATAAGCTTAAAGGCCCCTTCTGCACCGTACAGTTTAGTAATTTCAAGCGCTTCATTAATCACCACTTTATACGGCACTTCGATGCTATTTTTTAGCTCGTATGCACCCAAATAAAGTACTGCATGCTCAACTGAACCTAGTTCGTCAGTCTCTCTAGAAATGGTTGGTGCAATAAGCGCATCTAACTCAGTTCTATTTTTAAGGATATTGATAAATAAATTGGAAAAAAAGGCTTTTGAAATCTTACCTTCTTTTTGATTGAGAAACTGCTGCTCAATTTGCAATACTTCGCCACCTGAGACCAAGTATTGATAAACAGCTTGAACAACACGCTCACGTGAGCGCTGCTTTGAGGTTTTAAAAGCCATAATTAAAAGCGTTGAGCATCTGCTTGTTGTAGCAGATACAGCATTTCAATCATGGCCATAGTAGCCTCTTCACCTTTGTTGCCTTTATAGCCACCAGCACGCCCTATGGTTTGATCCATGTTAAGCGTTGTCAGTACGCCAAAGGTTGTTGGAATTTCGTAATTGTAGGATACTTCAGCTATACCTTTTGAGCATTCATTGCAAACATAAACATCATGCGGGGTTTCGCCTTTGATCACAGCACCAAGTGTAACAATGCCGTCATATAAATTTTGGCCATTGGCTTGTTGTGCTGCTAGACGCTTGGCCAATAATGGAATCTCGAAGGCACCAGGTGCATAAAAAACATTAACATTATTTTCATTAATGCCATATTTGGCTAATGTATCTTGCGCAGCAGCGAGTAATTTATCACCAATATCTTGGTAGAAGTAACCCACAATAATAGCTACTTTACTGTCTTTCAAGAAGTCGCTATTTGCATTTTTATCAAATTGAAAATTCATCTTATTCCTTTAATGTTTAAGCTCTACGTACTCACTTACCTCAAGACCAAATCCTTTAAGGCCATGAAGCTTTCTTGGCGAGCCTAGAATTCTCATTTTTTTAACCCCTAAATCAGACAAAATTTGCGCACCAACACCGTAAGTCTTAATGTCATCGCCCATCTCACGAGAGCTATTATCAATATTTTGTAAGATCGATTGCTCACTTTGCTTTCTGAGTAGCAAAAACACGCCACTCTGCGACTTAGAGATATGTTTAAGCGCATCATCCACACCAAAGCCTTTGGTGCTTTCTTGCAAGACATCTCTAAAAGTGTCTTCCATATGAACACGTACACAGGTGTCTTGATCGTGGGTGATTTCACCCTTAACTAAAGCTAGGTGAGTTTCATTGTAAATACTGTCAAGGAATGAAATTAGTCTGAAAGAGCCGTACTCTGTTTCAAACTCACGCTCATTGACACGCTCAATGGTTTTCTCATTTTCAATACGATAAGAGATTAAATCTTCGATCGTACCCCATTTAATTTGATNTTCGGCAAAAATTTCTAAATCGTCGCGTCTAGCCATAGAGCCATCTTCATTCAAGATTTCAACAATCACTGAAGCGGGCTCAAACCCAGATAAACGTGCAAGATCACAACCTGCCTCGGTATGGCCTGCACGAATCAGCACGCCACCAGGTTGCGCCATTAGAGGGAAAATATGCCCAGGTTGAACGATATCAGATGGTTTAGCATCTTTTGCCACTGCATCCAAAACTGTTTTAGCTCTATCGGCCGCTGAAATACCAGTTGTTACCCCTTCTACTGCTTCAATTGAAACGGTGAAATTGGTGCCATTGGCGTCATTATTTTGCGCCACCATGAGTGGTAAATTAAGCTGCTTACAACGTTCTTGCGTTAGTGTTAAGCAAATTAAACCACGACCGTGAGTAGCCATAAAGTTAATATCTTCTTTGGTGCAAGTCGCCGCAGGAATGATTAAGTCTCCTTCATTTTCGCGATCTTCATCATCCATTAGGATGATCATTTTGCCTTGCTTATAATCTTCTAAAATTTCTTCAATCGTTGCTTTTCTCATGACTTATTTATTGTTTAATAATTGCTCTAAATGGCGCGCAATAATATCAACCTCTAGGTTGACTTGATCGCCTGTTTTTAATTCGCCTAACGTTGTTACACTTAATGTGTGCGGAACAATGTTTAAATCGAAGGTATTACCATNAATACTATTAACAGTTAAACTCACTCCATTAATACACACAGAGCCCTTTCTAGCGATATATTTTACCAAATTATCAGGCGCACTAATCTTAAAACGCGTTGACTCTCCTTCGCTAAATTGCTCACTTACTTGGGCAATTCCATCCACATGACCACTGACCAAATGCCCATCAATACCTTGATTAAGTCTGAGTGCTTTTTCAAGATTGACTCGCATACCTTGCTCTAGTTTAGAGAAGATTGAACAATTTAGCGTTTCTTGGGAGACATCTGCTTTAAAAAAGTCCCGACCTACTTCTACCGCTGTTAAACACACGCCGTTGACCGCGATGCTGTCACCTATTGCAATACTTGAAAAATCAAAACTGGACGCAGTAAAGCTAAATACAGCGCCCTTATCGTAAGCAACTTTAGTTTTAATACTGCCAAGTGCCTGAATGATGCCGGTAAACATAAGTAAAGTGAACGATATTAAAGGTTTCTAATTTTACGCTAGTTGTTAGATATGAGGCTCTTGATAAATTTTTTTATCCTTTAACTGACAGCGTCTACCACTTTACTCTTTATTCTCAAAACAGTAGCAAAAACTAGCACCCAATAAAACAATCAGCCAAGCAAGGTAAATCCAAATCATCAGCAACATTAATATTGACAATGTTCCGTAAATAAACTCATAAATTGGAAAATATTGTATGTAAACAAACATGGCATATTTGATTATCTCTAATAATATGGCGGCAATAACACCTGCTTTAAGAGCATTAATGTATCTAACTTTTTCTAAAGGCACTGCATAATACAAAATTGAAAAACCCACGCTGGATAGAATTAGCGGAGTGAATAGTGGCGCATGATTAATCATGGGCAGTTGACTAAAAATATCCGATGCAACCACATAAGAGCTAAAAAATAACGATGCAGCAACAAATATTGGCCCTAAAAACAACACAAATAAATAAGAAATAAGCCCCCTCATCCAATGACGATGATGCACATCATGCCAAACCAGATTGATACGCTTATCGATTTCAAACAATAAAAGCATCACTGCAAAAATTAAAAAACTAGAGCTAATACCTTTTAAGGACTGAGCTTGATTGATAAATTGCTGGATATACTCTTTAGCAGTGCCATAGTTTTGTGGCAACAATTGTGTGTATAAAAATTGCTCTAAATACTGCTGAAGATCGTAAAAGTATGGAGAAAGTGAAAAAACACTTAAACCCAATGCAAACCCTGGAACCAAGGCAAATAAACTACTAAATGATAGTATTGAGGCAGAATCAAAGCCTTGGCGCTTTACAAATCTTTTCAATACGGTTTCGATCATAGGTTTATTTTTGTGATTTTAAGTAATCCTCGTAATTGCCAGAATAGTAATGCATGCCATCTTCCTTTAGTTCAACCACTTTGGTTGATAAAGAAGAGACAAACTCTCTATCATGACTGACAAAGATCAGTGTACCCTCATAATTATCAAGTGCAAGGTTAAGTGCCTCAATGGACTCCATATCCAAGTGGTTGGTTGGCTCATCCATCACCAATACATTTGGCTGTTGTAACATTAATTTTCCGAACAACATTCTGCCCTTTTCACCACCCGAAAGTGATTTAACACTCTTGATAATATCGTTTTTACCAAATAGCATTTTTCCAAGCACTGCACGCATATCTTGCATATCTTGCTTAGGTTGTTTAAATTGTGCCATCCAATCAAGTACGGTCATATCTTCTTCAAAATCAGCACTATGATCTTGAGCATAATAACCAATGTTGATATTCTCACTCCACTTCACCTTACCCTTGTCCGCTTCAATTTCACCAACTAGAGTGCGCAATAACGTGGTTTTACCAATACCATTTTGACCAATAACGGCCACACGTTCACCAACTTCAAATAAAAATTCGATATCTTTAAGTACATGCAAATCATCAAAGCTTTTATTAAGTCCGCTGACTTCTAATACATTTCTATGAAGTTTATTTTCTTGAGAAAAATAAATATAAGGACTTACCCTTGAAGAAGGCTTAATATCGTCAAGTTCAATCTTTTCAAGCTGCTTTTGACGTGATGTTGCTTGCTTTGCTTTAGAGGCATTTGAAGAAAAACGAGAAACAAAATGCTTAAGCTCTTTAATCTTAGCTTCTTTTTTAGCATTATCTGATTGCATTTTTTCCTGAATAGCAGTTGATGCAATCATAAATTGGTCGTAGTTTCCTGGGAAGGTGTTTAGTGCACCGTAATCAAGGTCAGACATATGAGTACAAACACCATTTAAAAAGTGCCTATCGTGAGAGATAATCACCATAGTTGCCTTACGATCATTCAATACATCTACCAGCCAGCTGATTGAGTTAATGTCCAAGTTGTTGGTCGGCTCATCAAGTAGCAAAATTTCAGGATCAGAGAATAGCGCTTGTGCGAGCAAGATACGTAACTTCCAACCTGGTGCAATTTCGCTCATGAGTCCGTAATGTTGATCTTCAGGAATATCCAAACCTAATAACAATTCACTGGCTGATGACTCAGCCATGTAACCATCCATCTCGGCGAATTCCATTTCTAGCTCGGCCACTTTAATACCGTCTTTTTCGCTCATTTCTGGCAAGGCATAAATACGGTCTCTTTCTTTTTTAACTTCCCAAAGCTTTTCATGGCCCATGATTACCGTATCAACAACACGAAATTCTTCATAAGCAAATTGATCCTGGCGCAAAATACCAAGTCGCTCACCTTCGCTAATGCTTACCGTACCATTAGAAGGCTTTAGCTCGCTTGTTAGAATTTTCATGAATGTTGATTTACCGCAACCATTGGCACCAATCAAACCGTAGCGATTGCCACCTTGAAATTTAACAGAGATATTTTCAAACAGAGGTTTTTCACCAAATTGCATGGTGATGTTGGCAGTAGAAATCATGAGTGTAGCACTATTTTTGAAAAACAACTATTATCCCATAGTCACAATAAAAAACTAAAGAGAATGCAGGTTTGATTAGAGTCATTAGTAGCTCTTTCGAGGGTTAAAATAAGCATAAATTTAGAATAAATCTACGTTAAAAAATGTTTGAAAAAACTGGACAATTACCCGATAAATATTTAGCTATCGCCATACTTATATTGTTAACTTTTGGATGGATCATGTCGTTTTCCGCCTCATTGGGCCACTTCGATAGTTACAGCTATTTTTTTAAACAAAGTGTTTATATTACAATTGGCTTAGCACTGGCCTTTACCTGCTTAAAAATCCCCTTATATTTTTACAAAAAATATGCCAAGTGGTTTTTTGTTTTTACTTTGCTCTGTTTGGCTTTAGTATTTTTACCCGAACCTATTGGCAGAACTGTTAATGGATCTACCCGTTGGATTAACTTTGTGTTTTTTAAATTTCAACCTTCTGAAATGATGAAAATCGCCATGATCTTATACATGGCTGATTTTTTGGTTAGACAAGAAAAAGACGTTAAAAAGCCTTGGATGGGTCTGGTTAAGACGCTCATCATCATCTCTTCTGCTGATATATTGCTTTTATTAGAAATGGATCTGGGTGCAACCATCATCATCTCTTTAACAGCACTTATCATGCTGTTTGCAGCTGGCGTTTACCTAACACAGCTCACTTTTGTTGGCAGTAGTTTGATTAGTGCTGTTGGTATTTGGCTTTATATTGATGGGTTAAATGGTGGCGTACGCTGGCAACGATTAACCCAGTTTTGGCAAACTGATTTGTGGATTAATGACAGTGAAAAAGTTTGGCAAACCAAGCAAGCATTAATCGGCATTGCCAGAGGAGATTGGGGTGGTGTTGGGCTGGGTAATGGTATTCAGAAATACACCAAACTTCCAGAGCCGCACACCGATATGATCTTTTCTATTGTCGGTGAAGAAACTGGCATTATTGGCATGTTATTTGTTATTTTGACGTTTGGATTTATTATGCTCAAAGGCTTTAAGATTGCTAAAGGCGCACTCAAGCAAAAACGCAAATACAGCTCTTACGTTGGCTTTGGCATTTGTACCTGGCTATCATTGCAATTTAGTGTTAATATTGCCATGAACCTTGGCCTAATCCCACCTAAAGGCTTTCCACTACCTTTAATTAGTTATGGTGGGTCAAGTATGATTTTTGTACTCATTGCGCTGGGAATCTTACTTAGGATTGATATGGAAAGTCGTTGTGAATACTCTAAGCAAAAAAACTATGTCTGATAAAAAAATACTCATTATGGCGGGTGGCACGGGTGGACACATATTCCCAGCCTTGGCCATTGCCAATGAACTTAAAAAATACCCTTGCCATATTGAATGGCTAGGCTCTAAAAAGGGCATGGAAAATGAAATTGTGCCTAAAAACAATCTACCATTACACACGGTTAATGCTGTTGGATTGCGAGGGAAAAATATCATTAGCTTGATTAAAGCCCCTTTTCAACTTGCTTTAGCCACAGTGCAGGTTGTTAGTGTGTTTATAAAAACAAAACCTGATGTTGTACTGGGTATGGGTGGCTTTGCCTCGGGCATAGGCGGCGTAATTGCCTGGATTTTTAGAGTACCCTTGTTTATTCATGAGCAAAACGCCATTCCAGGCACAACCAATAAGCTTCTATCAAAAATTGCCACACAAACCTTTCAAGCTTTTGATAATGCTTTTGATTCTCACACCGGTGCGATTACTGTTGGCAATCCTGTTGCTTTTAAGGTTAAAAAATCAAGTGCGAATAATAAAAAACTTAATTTATTAATAGTTGGTGGTAGCCTAGGATCAAAGCCAATAAATAATGTTGTAACCAATCTGGGCAGCAATATTAACATTTGGCACCAAACTGGAAAACTACACTTTGACAGTGTGCAATCTCAATATAAGAAAAAATCTGTCAAAGTAACTGCTTTTATTGACGACATGTCTAAAGCATATGCCTGGGCTGATGTAGTATTGTGTAGAGCAGGTGCAATGACCGTTTCGGAGTTGATGCTAAGTGCCACACCTAGCATCTTAATTCCTCTGCCATATGCTATTGATAACCATCAGTTTTATAACGCTAAAATTCTTGCTGATCAAAATGCAGGCATTTTAATCGAACAAAAGAATTTAACAACTCAGGTGCTTGAAGAAATACTAGATAACCTAGATACTGAAAAGCTGGCATTAATGTCTGATAACGCACTTAAACTCGCCAAGCCCAACGCTGCAATTACCATTACTAAGCAACTTCTTAAAGGATAAAAAAAGCCGCATTAAAGCGGCTTTTAGTTTGACTCAATTAATCAATTATTTCCATTCAGTACAAGTAATAACTTCACTGGTATTGCCAAAACGATCTGATTTTTTGTTAGTAATACAACGTCTTTCCATGGCTTTAGCAGGCACCTCAACAAGTCGATCAACGTATACGATTTTTTCAACAATCACCTCATTAACAGGATTGCTATCATTACAAATGTCTTGCTTAATAGCTTCTAGTTTTTGCTTAGCTTTTTGATGCTGATCGCTAGACCATTTTTTCGCATCACTAGGCAAGTTTGATAAAGCGCCAATGCTAGAATCTACAACACCGCCAAGACAGCTACCTAAATGCTCAAGATTGTCATAGCCATTAGAACACTTCTCAGACTCAGCAATAGCACTCAAACTGATTAAAGTCGTTAATACAAATGTGGTTAAAAATTTGTTCATTATTATTCTCCTATTTGAATTATGCATGTTGATGCATATTAATACCCAAGCCTTTGAACAACGCTTCATCGCGGCTTTGAGTAACATTTGGTGTGGTTAACAATTCATCACCATAAAATACAGAATTAGCGCCCGCAAAGAAACAACTCGCTTGCATGGTCTCACTCATATCAGTTCTACCTGCAGAAAGACGCACAACCGACTGAGGCATTAAAATTCGAGCAACCGCAATTGAACGAATAAAATCAATGTCACTTGGCCTTTCCATGGTTTCAAATGGTGTACCTGGAACTGGAACAAGCAAATTCATTGGCACTGAGTTGGGATGTTGGTCCATATTGGCCAAAGTTTGTAACATCGATGCCCTATCTTCAACTGTCTCACCCAAGCCTAAAATTCCACCACTACACACATTAATACCAGCTTGCTGAACATGATCGATCGTGTCTAGGCGATCCTGAAACTCACGAGTAGTAATAACATTAGAGTAGTGCTCTTTTGAGGTGTCAATATTATGGTTGTAATAATCGAGCCCTGCTTCTTTTAGTTTTTTGGCTTGAGGCTCGCTCAGCATGCCTAAAGTTACGCAAGATTCCATGCCTAAGTCTTTAACCTCTTTAATCATGTCAATAACTACATCTAATGACTTATCTGTAGGATTGCGCCAAGCAGCACCCATACAAAAACGTTCAGAACCTAAGTCTTTAGCTTTTTTAGCGGCCTCTTTAACTTGTTGAATCTGCATGAGTTTCTCACGCTCCAAACCAGAATCATATTTTGATGACTGAGAACAATAAGAACAATCCTCAGGACAAGCGCCTGTTTTAATATTAAGCAGTGAAGAAACCTGCACTTTATTTGGATCAAAATTTTCTCGATGAATACTNTGNGCNTTGAATAATAGATCGTTAAATGGNAAATCAAANAATTGATTAATTTCAGCCAAGGTCCAGTCGTGTTTTAATTCACTCATAAGTAGATTTTGTAATAATATTTTTAGCTATTTTACCGGTATTTTGGACACAAAAAAGCCGTACAAAAGTACGGCTTTTATGGAATCGATTTTAAGTGCTACAGACTGTAGTACATATCGAATTCAACCGGGTGAGGCGCTGAACGCATAGCATTAACTTCTTTCATCTTAAGATCAATGAAAGAGTCAATTACGTTATCCGTAAACACACCACCTGAAGTTAAGAAGTCACGATCAGCATCAAGTGCATCAAGTGCTTGCTCTAGAGAGTTACAAACCTTAGGAATCTTCGCTTTTTCTTTTCTAGTTAATTCGTACAAGTCACCATCTTGAGGCTTGCCAGGGTCAATTTTATTTTTAATACCGTCAAGGCCGGCCATTAACATTGCAGAAAATGCTAAATAAGGATTGGCTGTATTATCTGGGAAGCGTACTTCAATACGACGACCTAGTGGATTGCCTACGTAAGGAATACGAATTGCAGCAGAACGGTTTTTAGCTGAATAAGCTAACATTTCTGGCGCTTCATAGCCTGGTACTAAACGCTTGTAAGAGTTGGTTGATGCATTTGTAAATGCATTTAACGCTTGAGCATGCTTAATAATACCACCAATGTAATATAATGCCATTTGACTTAAGTTACCGTACTCATCGCCATCAAATAAGTTAACACCATCTTTAGCAATTGATTGGTGAACATGCATACCATTACCATTGTCAATCGCGATTGGCTTAGGCATAAATGTTGCTGTTTTACCGTACATATGTGCAACATTATGAATACAGTACTTAAGGATTTGAGTTTCGTCAGCCTTTCTTACTAATGTATTGAATTTTGCGCCAATTTCACACTGGCCTGCAGTACCTACTTCATGGTGATGCACTTCAGTTTCAACACCCATTTCTTCGATCACAAGACACATTTCTGATCTAAGGTCATGTAATGAGTCTACTGGTGGAACTGGAAAGTAACCGCCTTTAACATTTGGACGGTGACCTTTGTTTCCACCTTCTAAATCAGAACCAGACTCCCAGTCTGCTTCTTCAGAGTGGATTTCATAAAACGCCTTACCCATGCCAAAACCTGTATCCCACTTAACACTGTCAAATACAAAAAATTCATTTTCGTTACCAAAGTAAGCTGTATCACCAACACCTGAATCTTGCATGTACTTTTCAGCACGCTTAGCAATCGAACGAGGATCTTTCTCATAGCCCTTCATGTCGCTTGGCTCAACAATATCACAACGCACAATTAGCGTTGATTCTTGTGTGAACGGGTCCATAACACATGCTGTTGTGTCTGGCTTTAGAATCATGTCAGATTCATTAATATCTTTCCAGCCTGTGATTGAAGATCCATCAAACATTTGGCCCTCTTCAAACTTATCTTCATCCACTGTATGAGCCGGAACACTTACGTGATGCTCTTTACCGTGTGTATCTGTAAAACGAAAATCAACAAACTTAACGTCGTTGTCTTCAATCATCTTCATTACATCTTGTGCAGACATATTATCTCCTTTATTTAACTATTTGTATGGACTGGCTATCTTCACCAAGCAGCTTGCGCCGTTACAAGCAAAATTCTTTGTTTATTTATTGTAATATAATAAAAATCTACTATATTTACAACAAAAACAGCGAATTATTCTACCCTATTTTCTCAACAAGAAGAACAATCTCATCGGTTTTTTCTTCGATTTTTAACACTCTATGGCCATGAACCTTGCACCAGGCAGGTATGTCATACAAAACCCCTGGGTCAGTAGCCAGCATTTCAATTGTATCGCTAATAGCCACTTTATCAATCATNTCGCCTAAGCGAATCACTGGCATTGGGCATAATAATTTTTTAACATCTAGTTGATTTTTCATTTTACTAACTCTCCGTTTGAGTGGTATTAACCCACTCCTGTGGCTTTAAAAATTTCTCATAAAGCTGTGCCTCAGGTGAATTTGGCCTAGGTTCATATTGATATTCCCAGCGTACTAGTGGTGGTAATGACATCAAAATTGATTCTGTGCGCCCGCCAGTTTGCAGGCCAAATAATGTGCCTCGATCATAAACCAAATTAAATTCTACATAACGGCCACGACGATACAGTTGAAACTGCCTCTCATGATCGGTAAATGGCGTATCTTTGCGTTTTTCAATAATCGGCCTATAAGCCTTAATGTAGCTATCTCCTACGCTACGCATAAAGGCAAAGCATTCATCAAAACTACCCTCATTTAAATCATCAAAAAACAAACCACCAATACCGCGCTGCTCATCACGATGCTTCATATAGAAATAATCGTCACACCATTTTTTGTATTTTGGATACACCTCTAGGCCAAAAGGATCACAAGCATCTTTGGCGCTCTGATGCCAGGCAATGCAATCCTCATCATAGCCGTAATATGGGGTTAAATCAAACCCACCACCAAACCACCAAATCGGATCTTCTCCATCTTTTTCTGCAATAAAGAAACGCACATTCGCATGTGAAGTTGGTGCATAAGGGTTGTTAGGATGAATGACTAACGAAACACCCAATGCGCTAAAACTTCTTCCTGTCAATTCTGGTCTCATTGCGGTTGCAGAAGCAGGCATATTATCACCATGGACAATAGAAAAGTTAACCCCTGCTTGCTCAAAAACCTTGCCTTTTGCGAGCACTCGAGTTAGCCCGTTGCCACGACCATTTGGCTTTTTCCATTCATCTTTAATAAAACTAGCCTGGCCATCAACTTGTTCAAGCTGACTGCAAATGTCAGCTTGTAATGAGAGTAAATATTGTTGAATTTGATCGATCATCTGAGCCTTTCTCCGGTCTGTAAATTGATAATGCTTGAGGGGTTATTTGCATTTTTATTGGGTGCTATTATATAGTCTAACTCACCTTTAAAATAAACCTGTAATTTCAAGCTGCTTTGGGCAGTCTGACGGCCTGAAAGGTTAGCGCTAGTGGTTAC
>JGI26240J51127_1000455_pt1 | contig 16789 bp, 16 predicted proteins | sample SaaInlV_150m_DNA_5_FD_51127 | JGI IMG/M metagenome (IMG submission 51127)
TTCGTGATCATGCTCACCCCCGTGAGTATGCTCGTGCTTATGATCATGTTCATGCACATGTTCGTGTGCATGCGCTTTGTCGGTGACACTGGAACTTCCTGCTGCATCGTCTTCCCCAGCTTCTTCGGAGCTCCCGGTACCAATACCTTCAACGTGGTGGTGGTGACTTTCCTGACGTAATCCAACTTCACTTTCAAAACCCAAAAACTGCTCGCGGTATTTACACAGCTGACAGTTCATGTTGTTTACACCATTTCTTATTTCTTCTACTCGCTCCGCAAAAGCATCCAAAACCAAGGGGTGATCATTTAGATAAGAGGCTTTAACGAATTCAATTTCCGGATGTTTAGCTGCAACGATATCTGTATAGTGGAAAATTCTTTTGACTAGCACACCGGTGAATAAAAAATACGGAAACACAATTATCCTCTTGTATCCGAGTCTTGCTGCATGCTCGAGTCCTGGCTCCACCAGTGGAAAAGTCACTCCGGAATATGCCGTTTCCGCCCATCCGAGACCAAGACCTTCCCAAAGCATTCTGGTTACTTTTGAAACATTTGAATTTGCGTCAGGATCAGAAGCCCCGCGACCGACGACCACAAGCAANGTTTTTTCNCGTGGAATCCTGTCCCCTGCTTTTTGGATGGCTTCTTCAACACGATCTCCGGCAGCNCGAATCAGTTTCAAATCNATGCCAAGTTCACGNGCATAAGAAATTGACAATCCCGGATTTTGCGCTTGGTAAGCATTGAGTACAGAAGGAATATCGTTTTTAGCATGACCNGCCGCAAACAGCATTCCGGGAACTGCGAGTACTTTGCGGATGCCCTTTTCTTGCAATGCATCGAGACCGGTACGAATCACCGGCGTCGCAAATTCTAAAAATCCCCAATCTGTTTCATATTGTGGAAGACGCTCCTTGATTCCACGTGCAACCGCCTGAAATTCTTCTACTGCTTCTACGTCACGGCTTCCGTGTCCACAAACCATTACACCAAATTGCTCTTCCATTTTATCTGCTATCTTTCAGGTTAATCTTTATTTTGTTTCATCTTAACAGGATTGTCTCTGCATGAGTGAANTTTGTCCAATATTTTAAACTTTTTTCTTGCTCTGCTTTACAAAGAAAACCACAGCAACTTTCGTGAATTAAAATTTTCCCAATTGTCGCAATCCATCATAAACCACGACTGCCACTGAGGAACCTAGATTTAAACTACGAACCCCTTTTTCCATCATCGGCAAAGTGAAACAGCGTTCCGGAAAACTCTCCATCCATGCGTTCGGTAGTCCGGATGTTTCTTTGCCAAAAAACAAATAGTCACCTTCCTGCGGATTAATTTTGGTGTAGGGACGTTCATTATGCACCGAAAGAAAATGAAAATTCTCCGGAGAAAGAGTCGCAAAAAAAGCTTCTGCATCAGGAAAATGCTCCCAACTAACCCATTGCCAATAATCTAAACCGGCACGTTTAAGCTGTTTGTCGCTTAAATCAAAACCCAGTTTTCCGAGCAAAATCAAATGACATTTCGTAGCTGCGCACAAGCGCGCAATGTTGCCTGTGTTNGGTGGAATTTGAGGTTCGTANAGAACAATGTTCAGCGGNGGATTTTTGTGNAGTTGCATTTCGACAAAGCCATTTTTAAAAAATAATATTCCAGAAATCATCTGAAAGGTNAAAAACAAATATTTGTTGCAAATAAGTTTAGCATTTTAAAGCTGACTCTGCACCAAATAAGTCCCTTTTTCAAGACTTGCACAATGTCCATTCCCTGAGTATTTTTTTTGACAAAATTTGTCATTAGCATTAAGTTAACTAGCTAAGCTTGATGGTCCCGTAAAAAGTCGTTATGACACCCATGTTTGTCATTCCCGCGAAAGCGGGAATCCATTATTTCAGACACTTACAAGTTACTGGATTCCCGCTTTCGAGGGAATGACAACTATTTGCGAAGCCATCAAGCTTAGCTAAACTTATAATAAGGAGATTTAAAATGCAAATCAATATGCACGAGGCAAAATCGCAGCTTTCAATGAACAATGCGAATCAATTACGATAATATTGAAAATAAATTAAAAGAAGGTCTGAACAAAACACTTGAACAAGCTAAACGCGTTCAAAATAATTCTAACTTGCTTTTCACAAAAGCAAATTGTATCCTCTTTGTAGAAACAATTTATAGGAGAAACTTATGGAAGCTAAAATTCAAAAATGGGGAAACAGCCTGGCCCTCCGCATTCCTAAATCGTTCGCAGCTCATGTTCACTTTGAACAAAATACCAGTGTAAATATTTCTGTGGAGCAAGACAAATTGATCATCAAACCATCTGTACAGGAGCCGTCTTTAAAAAAGGCAGAAATGTTAGAACACTTACTGGCTGAAATTACTGATGATAATCTCCACAACGAAGTACAAACTGGTGCTTCTGTAGGCCGAGAGATTTGGTGAATAGTAAAGACTACATTCCGGATAAAGGAGACGTGGTTTGGATCAGCATGAACCCACAAGCCGGCCACGAACAGGCTGGACGCCGTCCTGCACTAGTGCTCTCGCCAACTGCTTACAATGGAAAAACTGGACTAGCATTGCTTTGTCCCATCACCAACCAAATCAAAGGTTATCCTTTTGAAGTTCCACTACCAAAAAACTCAAAAGTTTCTGGCGCAGTCCTTTCCGATCAAATTAAAAGCTTGGATTGGAGAGAGCGACGAGCTGAGTTCTATTGTAAAACCTCTAAATTGCTTGTTTCCAAAGTCAAAATAAAAGTAGATGCCTTGCTGAATGGCTAGCTTCTTTCTCAGTCGTTTTATTCCTGGGCCAGTTCAATCAGGCGATCCAGTAATTTCGAGTATGCTAATCCGGAGGCATCCCAAAGTTTCGGAAACATACTGATTTTTGTGAAGCCCGGCAAAGTATTGATTTCGTTTAGGATGAAGGTATTGTCATCACGCAGGAAAAAATCAACTCTGGCCATACCACGGCATTCAGTAATTAGAAAAGCTTCCACTGCGGCTTTGCGGATTTTAAGTGAAACCTGGGGATCAATTTCTGCAGGAATTTTTAGTTCCGCACCATCATCGTCCACATATTTCGCTTCATAAGAATAGAACTCACGGAGAGGCACAATTTCACCTAAAACCGATGCGGCTTCAGGAGAATCATTGCCAAGCACTGAACATTCGATTTCACGTCCGGAAATTGCTTCTTCAACCAAAACCTTACGATCTGCGGCAAATGCTTGCTGGAGTGCAAGCTTATATTCTTCCGCAGTTCTGACCTTTGAAACACCAAGCGACGAACCTTCACGGCAGGGTTTAACAAATAATGTATCTCCCAAATCCCGTACTGCTTCTTCAAATGACAGATCTTTTGGATTGCGCAAAAGTTTGTAGCGTGAAACCGGAATCCCGTGATGCTGCAGCAAACGTTTTGTCACGTCCTTGTCCATGCAGATCGCGGAACCGTAAACATCCGCGCCGACATACGGTTTTCCAAGCAATTCCAAAAGGCCTTGCAAAGCGCCATCTTCGCCAAGTTTTCCGTGAGTTATTGGAAAGAAAACATCGACTTCAGCCAATTCGCTTCCGGACTGTTCCTTTGCAGTCAGGTTTTCGTTAGCAGAACTTCCGGTTTGAGGAAGTGCGGTTGGTAGATTTTTCTTAAAAGTTACTTGACGAACATCATGAGTATTCTCCAATAATTCCGGAGAGCTTCCTAAAAACCAGGCGCCATTTTTATCAATAGCAATTATCAGCACCTCATATTTTTCACGGTCAAGCGCGGCTTGAATGTTGTAGGCCGAAACGAGCGAGACTTCATGCTCACCGCTGGTTCCACCACAAATGAGACCGATGGTGGTTTTTTTTGACATTGTTACTCCGTTTGTTGAGCAGAAGCTTTGACCCGGATATGCAGTTCATCGAGCTGATCCGTCTCAACCGCAGAAGGTGCGTCAGTCATCAAGCAACCTGCTTTTTGCGTTTTCGGAAAAGCAATCACTTCACGAATAGAGTTTGTTTTAAGCAGGAACATCATCAGACGGTCAAAGCCGAGCGCAATTCCTCCATGTGGTGGAGCTCCAAAAGAAAGTGCTTTCATCAGAAAACCGAATTTGCTTTCGATTTCTTCTTCAGACAATTTCAGTAATTTGAAGACTTTATTTTGAATTTCCTCTCGGTGAATACGGATACTGCCACCGCCGATTTCCACACCATTCAGTACCACATCATAGGCACGGGAACGAATTTTTTCGGGCGAAGTTTCAGCATATTTTTCCAAATCATCTGTGTCCGGCATTGTAAAAGGATGGTGACTGGACGTATAACTTTTTTCGGTTTCACTGTACTCAAACAAGGGGAAATCTGTAACCCAGACAAAACGATATTCGCTGTCGTTAATCAAGCCTCGGCGTCGCGCGATTTCCTTGCGTAAATTACCAAGAGCATCATGAACAATTTTAGTGTTGTCCGCACAGAACAAAACCAAATCGCCAACTTTCAAACCGACTCGCTTTTCAAGCGCTTCTTTTTGCTCAGCTGTAAAAAACTTTCCGATTGGCGACTGCCAACCGTCAGGATTACGCTTAATCCAAGCCATACCTTTTGCACCATAAATTTGCGCAAATTCGGTCAAATCATCCAGATCTTTGCGGGAAAATTCAGCTCCGCCTGGAACGCAAATCGCTTTAACAATTCCACCTTTGTCAACCACTTGCTTAAAAACACGCAATTCACAATCAGACGCAATATCTGAAATATCAATGAGTTTCAGCTCAAAACGTATGTCCGGAGCATCTGAACCGTAATTTTCCATTGCATGCTGATAAGTCATACGCGGGAAAGGCGTTTCAACTTTCACCCCGATTGTCTGCTCAAACAACTCGACCATCAAGCCTTCGGTCAATTCGTATATTTCTTCAGGTTCAGTAAAACTCAATTCCAAATCAATTTGAGTAAATTCCGGCTGACGGTTTCCACGCAAATCTTCATCCCGGAAACAGCGTGCAATCTGCATGTAACGGTCATAACCGCTGATCATCAGCAATTGCTTAAAAAGCTGTGGCGATTGTGGTAAAGCATAAAACAATCCTGGATTTACTCTGGAAGGCACCAGATAATCACGGGCTCCTTCCGGAGTTGATTTAGTCAGAATCGGAGTTTCAATTTCAAAAAAGCGCTGATTCGTATAGTAGTTACGGACAATCTGCATAGCCTTTGAGCGCAGCATCAAATTGTTCTGCATGGTAGAATCACGCAAATCAAGAAAACGGTAAGTCAGCCGTAATTTTTCATCCACATTTTCGCGGTTATCCAGTACATAGGGTGGCGTCAGGGATTGATTCAAAATATCCAAAGTCTCCACCAGTATCTCTATCTCACCGGTAGGCAATTTCGGATTAACATTGCCTTCTATCCGATGGGCGACTTTGCCTTTCACAGCTAACACAAACTCGCTGCGTATCGTATCCGCTAATACATGTGAGGCTTCACTGATTTCCACTTTGAAGACTATCTGCGTAATTCCAGTATAATCCCGTAAATCAACAAATATCACCCCACCGTGATCACGTCTTGTTTTGCACCAACCCATCAGCACAACTTCACGGTCAACATCCTCTACTCTTAAATCATTGCAATAATGTGTTCTTTTCCACTCCATTTTTTTATTCATTCTTTAATATTATTTTTATGTGTAACTAGCAAAAATCAACTTATTAAGATACCACAAATCTGAATTAATCAACAGAAATTAATCTCTTTTGGTTCCCTAATAAGTTGTCATTCACGCGAAAGCGAAATCCAGAAACTTGTAAGCCCCTGAAATATTGGATTCACACTTTCGCGGAAATGACAAAAAGTGCGTCAGATGGAAAACGGGAGAGGCGGCACATTTGCCCGCCATGTTGATTCTTGTTTTTTTGGGGGATAATTTAGGGGAATCCTGAATACAGGAATCAGACCTGCATGCGCATTACTTCTTCGTATGCACTGACCAGTTTGTTGCGTACCTGAAGCATGAGACGCATAGAGAGGTCTGCTTTTTCCAGCGCCAGCATTGTTCCATGAATATCTTTATTTTCTGTCACCAGCAGCTCTACTTGTTTTGCTTCAGCAGTCAATTGCTGTTGATTGACATCCTGCAGGAGTTTTTCAAAAGTACGGCTTATGCCACCGCTTTCCAGATTTTGATTTTGACTTTCGATTCCGGTTTTTAGTCCTGGAACCGGAGGTGAGATTGAAGGTAGATTAATATTCATAAAATCTTTAGATCAAAAAATAAGTTCCCTGAGAGTGAAAATGTCACACTTGATGACTTCTTATAAAAACTTATAATCGTGTTATTTTAAGCGAAGCAAAAAATCTTAGTTTAACCACTAAATTAATAGCTTTAAGATTTCTCCCTTCCGTCGAAATGACAAATTGAGTCTTAAAATTAATTACAATTCCTTCATAATTTAAGCTCAGTTACGAATATCCGTGTTAAACGTTACGTCCCAAATCTATCGCGGACTGAGCCATGTTTTTTGAAGCGTTGAATGCCGCAGTATTTGCTTCATAGGAACGTGATGCCTCCATCAGGCTCACCATTTCTTCCATCACATTGACGTTTGGCATTGCCACATATCCTTCAGCATTTGCATCCGGATGCCCTGGTTCATAACGTAAAATCGGCGCGCGGTTGTCCTGTGATATGCCTACCACCTTGACTTCGGTTGCCGTGTCCAGCGAGCGTTGCTGCGAGCGCAGTTCTTCTTCAAAAGTCCGGTCGTTGGAAACCGCGGCCAGTGTTACGATACGACGACGGTATGGACCTCCCTGAGGAGTTCGCGTCGTATTGGCGTTGGCAATGTTTTCGGAAATAGTGTTAACCCGCTGCCGCTGAGCTGCCATTCCGGAAACACTCACATTAAGGGAAGATTCAAAACTCATTAGCGTCCTTCGGTTATTGCGGTTTTCAACATGCGGAACTGGTGAGTGAGCATCCGGATGCTGGCATTGTACATCAATTGGTTTTCAGCCATCTTTGCCATTTCACGATCCAGATCAACTGTGTTACCGTCAAAATCCGGAAAAGGGGAAGCGCTGTGTATACGCTGTCCTTCCACCAGTTTCAGCGGTGGTGTGTTACGTCCGTCAAAATGTTTGTAATTTGTAGTTTTGAGTAAACCCGGTTCTTCAGCATGCAGAGCTTTTTCCAGACTTTTCTCAAAGACCATATCCTCCGCTTTGTAGCCGGGCGTATCCTTGTTGGCAATATTGGAAGTCAGCAGATCCTGACGCTGAGTACGAAAGTCCAGCGTCTTCTGAATCAATGTAAACAGATTATTTTCAAACATTCCTGCCATGAAACTACTTGTAAGTTAGGGTATTTTATAAAATTTATGAGTGAAGAGGATGCAATCTCAGGGCCACTTTCAGCAATCTTTGATTGTTCTCAGCAACGTGATCTGCTTGCATTTTTCCTGATTACGCTTAAGATGGTCAATCAAAGAAACAAATATGATGCTTTTTCCTGCTTCGCTTGAAAAGAAAGGTTATCATGGTATTTTCAGTTTCATCAAACATGAGAAAAGATGAAAGATAAACAATCACAAATTTGGGGCAGTCACCTCAAGAATCAGCCTGATGAACAGAATGTCCTTTTTTGTGCAGGACGTGATGTACAGGCATTACCGATGGCAGATGAATTACTGCTGCCCTACGATATTTGGACCAACCGTGCACATTGTATTATGCTTGAGCGGCAGGGGCTGATTCCAAAAGCAAGTTTAGCGAAAATTTTAACCGGCCTCAGCCAACTTGAGAAACTTGTAGAGACAGGTGAATTTTCACTTGATCCGGCCAAAGAGGATGTACACATCAATGTTGAAGCTTTCGTTACGGAAAAACAGGGAGCGGACGCCGGTGGACGGATGCATATCGGACGCAGCCGGAATGACCAATCGGCCTGTGATATGCGGCTTTATTTACGCAGTGTTGGCTTAAATCTCTTCGATTCTGTAAAAAGTCTGGCAGACTCTTTACTGACGCAGGCAGCGGAACACACCGAAAGTGTCATGCCCGGATTCACACATTACCAGCCTGCAATGGTTACCACTTGGGGCCACTGGCTTTGCGCTTATGTTCAGGGACTTTGCAGAGACCTTGAGCGTCTCTCATTTTCGATTTCACAAATCAACCGTAATCCTCTCGGAGCAGCGGCTGCTTTTGGAACGTCCTGGCCGATTGACCGCAAACTAACCACCGAACTGCTCGCATTTGCGAAGGTTGACAGCAACACATTAGACTGCATTGTTTCACGCTGGGAAAACGAGGCACAACTTGCACATGCTGGCTCAATGCTGATGAATCACCTCAGTATAGTTTCGCAGGATCTCATATTTTTGAGTCATCCGTATACCGGATTGCTGCAGCTTGACGATAATTATGTAACCGGTTCTTCGATCATGCCGCAAAAGAAAAATCCGGATTTCGCAGAAGTTATCAAATCAAAAGCGTCACTAGCACACGGATTTTTATCAAGTTTGCTGGGTATCCAAAAAGGCAGTTTGAGCGGTTATAATCGTGACACTCAGGTTACAAAATATCTGATCATGGATCTGATCCGGGAGTGCGAAGCGGCGCCTGTTATTTTACGAGGTGTTTTTGAAAGTCTGACCATCAATACTGAAAAGATGAAAAAGCAATGTGAAACAGGATTCATGAATTCTGTTGATATTGCGGATCATTTAGCACGGACTCTGGAATTACCATTTCGCGAGTGTTATCATCTGCTTTCACGTGCGGTAAAATTGTCTGAACCGGACACAATAATTACTAACGCGGCTTTGAAGAAAACACTGGCAGAGTTCGGACACCCAACTGAAATTGCGGAAGATCTGGAACAGTTTCATGATCCTCGAAAATTGATTGACCAGAGACAGCACCAGGGCAGTCCAGCTCCGGAACAGACTGCACTTCAGATAGCAGAACTTTCCGGGCAGTTAAAATCGCTTTCTGCTCCTCTTGAGGATCTGCAAAAACATATTCTCGAAAAACATGAGAGTTGCCAAAATTATGCTGTCTGAGAACTTGCAAATTGGCGTGATCGGCGCAGGAGCATGGGGTACAGCGTTGGCGAGACTACTTGTCAACAATGGCAACAGCGTTCAGCTCTGGTGCCATGAAGCAGAAACCAGACAAGATATTCTCACAAATCACCTCAATTCCTCTTTTTTACCGGACATTCCACTTCCGGAAACACTTGGAGCTTCGACCGAGTTGTCAGAAGTTGTGCGAAATTCAAAAATTCTAGTTGCTTCTGTGCCTTCACATTTCACCCGCGAAATTGCCAAAAAAATGCGTCCGGAAATTACGCAAGAACATATTGTAGTCATTCTCAGTAAAGGCATCGAACAACATTCACTGGCATTGATGAGTGAAATTTATGCGGAAGAACTCAACAATCTGCCAAAATTAGCAGTACTTTCCGGTCCGACATTTGCACGTGAAGTTGCATTGGATTTGCCATCTGCGGCCGTACTGGCCTGTGCTGATGAAGAAACAGGTAGTCTGTTGCAAAAGAGTTTTCATTCAGCTCGTTTCCGGCTTTACCGCAGCACTGATCTCATCGGCGTACAGTTAGCAGGTGCAATTAAAAATGTGATCGCGATTGCCTCCGGAATTGCGGACGGTATGAAGCTTGGACTGAATGCACGTGCTGCTTTAATTTGCAGAGGGATTGCGGAAATGTCACGTCTCGGCGCAGTGATGGGCGGATCCGCAGAAACTTTTATGGGCATGTCCGGAGTCGGTGATTTGGTTTTGACTGCAACCGGAACACTTTCACGCAATCATACTCTTGGTGAAAAACTGGGACAGGGTTTCTCGCTGGAAAAATGTCTCCCGCCAGGCGGCGCTGTTGCAGAAGGTGTACGCAACGCAGTTTCAATCCATGAACTGGCGGAGCGTCACAAAATTGAAATGCCGATCTGTAAGGCGGTTTATCAAGTTTTGCATGAAGGAATTTCCTGCGCTCAGGCTTTAAAGCAACTGCTGGAACGTGAACGTCCGGATGAAGAAATGATGTTTTTTCCAAATTTAAACAATAACACAGTCCTTGCTGATCAACAAAAATGAGTAGCTTTTTTTCCGCAAAAAACTGGAACCGAGTTTTCCTTTACCTTTTATTCATCTTCAGCACATTCAGCATTGCAGGTACAGATGCCGCAATCGCAATGTTGTTTTTGATCACTTTGCTCCACTGGTTTTGGGAACGCAGATTATCGCAGCTTGAAAACCCGTTCCTGTGGGCAATTTTATTTTTCATGGCAACCGCAGTAATTTCAGGACTGCTGAGCGAATACGAAACCGAGCATCTGATGGCTCTGCGGACCAATTGGCGGCTTCTGCTGCCTGTACTGCTTGCGGTAATTCTGGCTGATATTGATGAGGATCGGCTGCTTTGGGTTTTCTTTGGATTTGTGATGTTGATCGCAATTTACGGGATCATCCAGTATTTCACCGGAGCAGACTGGTTAAGGCCGGCAGATCAAAGTTTTGCCACACCTTATATGTCAGGAGCTAATGGAGAAAACACTGTTTTCCACGGTAAAGGAAATTTCACGCACCACTTGACCTATGGTGGTTTTTTACTGCTCTGTTTTCCACTTTTGGCCTCACTTATTTTTTGCAGTGACTGGAATCCCTTCACGCGCTTATTTGCAGGAGCAATTACGATTTTAGTTTTGCTCGCAATCGGCGCTTCACTGGGACGTAGCATTTGGCTTGGAACCGCGGTTGCAGGAACGATTCTGCTTTTTCGACTCTCGCCGAAAATTATGCTTGCCCTTACAATCTTGGTACTTGCTGGCGGGACATATCTGTATACACAATTCAGTGCACCTTCTTTTGAAATCCGTCCACCAACAAATCGTGTAGAAGTAATCCAGCAACGCTTCATCAGCGGTTTTATGCTTAAAGCAAATCAGGATCGAATTTTGATGTGGGAAACCGGAATTGCCGCAATCAAGGATCATTTCTGGTTAGGAATCGGTTACAATAATGACGCGGAAGTTATGCCCAAATATCGAGATTTAATCAAGGAACGCACAGGTCACAGATTCAATAACAACGCAGCAACTGGTGTGCATAACATCTACCTGCAAACCTGGATCAATTACGGTCTACTCGGCTTTTTAGCATACCTCAGCATTCTTTTCGTTTTTTTGGGGCAAAGCATAAGCACGCTTTTTCAAACCACTCGTTTCAGCTACGAAAACTCTATCCTCTGGGGTTCCATCGCGGGAGTGTGTGGATTCATGGTCGCCGGTTTTTTTGAAAATAATTTTCGTGATGGAGAGGTGCAGGCGATGCTGCTGATCCTGATGGGCTTGAGTCTGCGTCAAAGACAAAAATTGAACGACCGAATTTTTTAAACTTCAGGGCTTAAATTATAAAGAGCTAAATAGCTGCTTAGCGTGTCTCTTCGAACTTTCATACAAGTTGAATTTCCTTTTTTTTATTGATAGAATGAACACTTTGTTAAGCCATATTCGAGCACGAGGTTCTTATGAGCAAAGAAACCATAACAGTTGAAGTTAGGTCTGAAGTAGCTCTAGCATATTTGAACGCGCCTGCTGAACAACAAAAAAAAATGTCCCGTTTATTTGAAATTTGCTTGAATCCTGAACAGNTACAAGCTCGTTTAGATGTCGCGGATGCGGTGCNAGCACTGCAAGCAGGATCAGTAGCAAAAGGGACNCAGAATATTTCTGCCGTTGAAATCGAAGCTGAGATTCAAACCGTCCGGAAACAAAGGCGTTTATGAAACTGGTGTTGGATACCAATGTGCTGGTATCCGGTCTATTGAATCAAAGTGGNCCGCCAGGTTNTATTTTACAGCACATCGCCTTCNCNGATATCATTATCTGTTAGGATAAACGGATTATGGCAGAATATCAGGAAGTCCTTTCACGTCCCAAATTTCATTTCCCCCCGGANCTTGTTACTCAATTGCTTGACGCAATTATATTCAGTGGTAAGAAAATTTCTGCAAACCNCATTTCAACNCAATTTCCTGATCCCGATGATCTCCCTTTCCTTGAAGTAGCCATATCTGCACAAGCTGATTTTTTGATTACAGGCAATCACGTCCATTTNCCTAAAGAACTTTGTTAGGGGCAAACANTGATTTCACCAGCTGNGTATTTACGCCAGGCAGCTCAACTATTTTCTTAACTTGGCAACAAAGTAATGTTTTCATAGAATTTATGCTTGACAGCATTTTGGACTCAATTGAAATTGAACCTATAAATGTCCCCAAAAGATTGGCTGAAATCCGCATAAATCCTAAAAGTACGCTAATACAATTAGCTGGAGATATTAGGTTAATGAGAGCACGCTTAAACAGTATTTTCAATAGCTAAAAGCACAAGGACGACTCAAGAGAATTGGTGCTAGTAAAGGGGGATATTGGGAAGAGCTCACAGGCTAATTTCAAAAAAAGAACTATTGGTTAGAACTCATGAGGCAAAATGGATATAATACGTTAAGACAAAATAATTATGAGCGAATGGAACACATTAATTAATCTAGATGACATATCTAAGCCAGCAACTGTCTTGATTGAAAAGATAACCAACGCTGATTGATAAAAACAACAAAATATTTTTATAAAATATTCTACAGAATAACTCAAAACAAGTGAGATTTTCATGCCAGATCTTAATGAGCAAAATATCAATAGCATAAAACAACTGATACGTGATTTTGCTGAAGCTCGAGATTGGGACCAGTTCCATTCACCAAAAAATTTAACAATGGCACTTTCTGCTGAAGTTTCAGAAATAATTGAACATTTTCAATGGCTTACTGAGGAGCAAAGTGAAAATCTTCCTCAAAATAAATTAAAAGAAGTGGAAACTGAATTAGCTGACACCCTGATTTACTTAATCCGCTTGGCCGATAAACTTGATATTGATTTGTGGGATGCAACTCTTAATAAAATTAAAATAAATGAACAAAAATACCCAGTAGTCAAAGCAAAAGGTAACGCAAAAAAATATACTGAGTTTGAAAAATGATTGTTTATTCTTCTGTTAAAACAGAATTTAGACAGGATGTACAAAAAAATTTGATAGGAGATAAAATCCTCGCAGCCTTCCGTCGGAGCCTGGGTCATTCAACTAGTACGTCAGAAATAAATTCCTGGAAAAACTCGATGATGTTTATGAGCAATATTCTGGAAGATGAGGACATTCCAGATGACACTGGTGTTGCTATTGAATACAGAATTCCACAAACATCAAAAAGGATAGACCTTATTATTACCGGCAGTGATGAAAATAAAAAAAGCACTGTTGTAATAGTTGAGCTCAAACAATGGTCTGAGGCAAAACTCACTAGTAAAGACGCTATAGTAAAAACATACCTTGGTGGAGGAGAACGAGAAGTTAATCACCCCTCCTATCAAGCCTGGACATATGCTGCTTTGCTGGAAGACTTTAACGAAGTTGTGCAGGAGCAGAATATCGTCATTAATCCATGTGCTTATCTGCATAACATGGTAAATGAGGATGTAATTAAGCATCCTAACTATCAGGAACACCTGGATAAAGCCCCCTCATTTATCAAATCCGACACTGAAAAACTTACTGACTTTATTAAACAACACATTCGTTTTGGTGATGCAGGTAAAGTCATGTTTGAAATTGATAAAAGTAAAATTAGGCCTTCAAAAAACTTGGCAGACAAACTACTTTCGATGCTGAAGGGTAATAAAGAATTTTTCATGATTGATGAGCAGAAAATAGTTTATGAAACAGCATTAGAGCTAGCGCATAAATCAACAGTCAAAGAGAAACATGTATTAATTGTTGAGGGTGGTCCCGGAACTGGTAAATCCGTTGTGGCAATCAATCTATTAGTACATTTGACTGGCAAAAGACTTGTCTGTCAATACGTCACAAAAAATGCTGCTCCTCGTGCTGTTTATGAAAGTGTGCTTACTGGCTCATTTACAAAAACTCATATTACAAATATGTTCCGTGGATCCGGATCTTATACTACGACTGAAGAGAATGTATTTGACACACTAATTGTAGATGAAGCGCATCGACTCAATGCAAAATCTGGAATGTATCAGAATCTTGGCGAAAACCAAATCAAGGAAATTATTAATGCATCAAAATTCAGTATCTTTTTCATTGATGAGGATCAGCGAGTCACATGGAAGGATATCGGTAAAAAACAAGAAATTGAAAATTGGGCCTTTCGACTTGGGGCGACAGTTCATAAATTGGAACTTCATTCACAGTTCAGGTGTAATGGCTCAAATGGATATTTGGCTTGGCTTGATAATGTCCTTGATATTAAAGAAACAGCCAATGAAACTCTAAATGATATTTATTACGATTTTCGCATATTTGATTCACCAATCAGACTTAAAGAAGCTATCTTTAAAAAAAATAAAATCAATAACAAAGCTCGGCTCGTAGCGGGATATTGTTGGAACTGGGCTAGTAAAAAAGCTGAAAACAGTTCATTGAATGATATAATTATTGAGGAACATGATTTTGCTATGCAATGGAATCTTAGCACCGACAGCAGTTTGTGGATCCGCAAACCTAACTCTGTTAGTGAGGTAGGCTGTATTCACACTTGTCAAGGGTTAGAAGTAGATTATATTGGTGTAATTATTGGTCCAGACTTTATTGTAAGAAATGGAGAAGTCATCATTCAGCCGGACAAACGGGCAAGAACAGATCAATCTTTAAAAGGTTACAAAAGCGCCTTCAAAGAAAACCCCGACTCCGCAACTCAAAAAGCAGAGACTATTATAAAAAACACCTACAGAACCCTGATGACCCGTGGACAGAAAGGTTGTTATATATTTTGTACAGATCCGGAAACCAATACTTACTTTGAAAAAGTTGCTAAATCAATAGTCGAATTACAGGAACAAGATGTGACTAATAAAATCGGGCAACCATTTCCTGAAGAAATACCTTCTGAAAAATATTCTGGTTTAAATCATAAAATATTACAATTTAGTAAAGTTGAACCTTTTGTAAATGCTGTTCCAATTTACGATTTAAAAATAGCAGCAGGTCAATTCAGTAATGAACAAAATATTGAAGAATGCGACTGGGTTGAATTACCAGACTCATTCAGACCACAAAAAGGGCATTTCGTAACACGCGTTGATGGTGAATCAATGAACAAGCGTATACCTAATGGTGCTTGGTGTTTATTTAAAGCTAACCCGGGTGGCAGTAGAAATAATAAAGTTGTTATCGTTCAGCATATTGATATACAAGATCAAGATACTAGTGCCTCTTTTACTATCAAACTTTACAGGAGTGAAAAAGTATTGGATGAAGATGGGTGGCATCACACGAAGATTGTGTTACAACCTGATTCATATTCCAGCGAATATGAAAATCTTGTGATAGATAATGAAATTGAGGATGAACTGAGAGTGATCGGTGAGTTCGTAGCAGTAATATCGTATTGATTTAATTTTCGCATCTTCTATTAAAGTTCCTTTCGAACATATTATTATACATTAATCATACTATATTGAGCAGTTAAATGACTGAAATAAAAGAGGCAATTAACTATGCAAATAAAGGTGACTTCAGGTCGGCAATTCGCATATTGGAAAGGCTTATTAAAAAAAATCCCGAAGATACTGAAATACTATACAACCTTGGCATGTGCTATACGGAAATGGGTGACCCACAAAGAACTATAGATCTCCTCGAAAATAAAAGAATAAAAACACCTTATTTCCCAAATATTCATGTAGCACTAGGATATTCCTATTTTAAAGTAAATGACTTTGACAATGCTGAATCTTGTTTTAGGATTGCACTAAAGTTAGACCCAAATAACGAATTCGCTTTAAGAAATTTAGGTGGTATATATGGAAAGCTGAACAGGTATTCAGATTCAATTGACATCCTCAAAAACGCTTTAAGTCAAAATTCAGATGATATGCATTCAGAATACGGTTTAGCAATTGCGTATTTCTACTCTCAAGACATTGATAAAGCAGATGAACACTTAAAAAGTGTAATAAATAAAAGCAATAATTCCGAATTACTTGAACCCGCAAAAGACTTAAGACGTAAGATTGCTGAAATTAATTTGAAATCTAGCGGATTTAGGATCGATGTGATGTTTTATTGCCTTGGAGCTTTAGAACATTACAAAAACTGTAACAACAAAGATATTCAGGAAATTTCATTCGAAATCGGATTAAAAGGACAAGATGGATTGGATGTACACAATCCTGAAAAAAAATATAACTTAAAATCCATGAGTGGTGAGTTTACAGGGTTACAGCTCGTTTCCTACATGTATGTAGGATTCAAAATTATTAAACCAGAAGTTGATATTGGCATGGACTTCTCTGAAGAATACAAAACCGCACAAGAATTATTTAATAAAAAGCGGTTGGATGAAAACTAGTTTTATAAATAAAAATAACTGATTCTATCAAAAAATATTTTATTTTTCAGAAAGTTTGTTCATCTCTAATTCTGTCTCATTCCAAAATAATTCTTCCTTTAATTATTCATAGTGGATAATTCATAATCCTACCCAGACAGACATAATCAGATTCAAATCTATGGGATTAATTATTATTTCGTTTATTGCCTTTGTTTCTTTAGGTTTGCCTGATGGACTTCTGGGAGTGGCTTGGCCTGGAATTCGCGGCTATTTTGATTTACCTGTCGATGCCTTGGGAATCATCCTCATTTTTGGCACAGGCGGTTACATGCTTTCCAGTTTTTTGAATGG
>JGI26240J51127_1000516_pt1 | contig 15240 bp, 15 predicted proteins | sample SaaInlV_150m_DNA_5_FD_51127 | JGI IMG/M metagenome (IMG submission 51127)
AAAAGATAGAGGGTTATGGGAAGAAGGGGGTTTAAACCTCATTATGAATTTTGGGGATTTTAATATAGAATAGCTAAATGGCTTTAGCTATAGGCATTGTTTGAGCACAACCGAACACTATTTAGATCAGAAGGGGATTCCGTTTAAGTTTAATATTAAAGTACCTCCTGCACAGAAATTATTTGGCAATCCTTAATTTTAGGGCAACCAAGTATACTTCTGTAAAATATATCGTCATCATCGCTTTTCAATAATCTGGAAGGCATGTTTAGGCACGTACGATCTAGCTATTTTATGTGGAGTATAGACCATAATAGAAACCAAAAGTGCCTAGTTGCTATGAATTACTATCAATAAGGTATTTTTTCATGGTAATATAGAGTTATAATTAAATATATTGCCTAAACTAGTAGAAATACTAGCATGGCAAATTAAGTCCTACGAGGATAAAAAACCCATCATATGGGGTTGTCCTCGTAGGCCACATCGGGAAACTGGTGTGAAAGACTTAGGTCTTTACCCATGTGGTGGGCTTTTTGTATTAATTAAAAATTATGGAAGTAAAAGAATTAAGTGAAATTGAATATAAAGAATATTTACTGGATATTAAAGAAAGAGAAATTTTAGCACTGGAAAAAACAATTAAAAGAAATGAGACTGGTTGGATAATTGCGTTATTTACAGTTTTCCCACTTGCCATCATTGGGCTACTATTTATTACTGGAGGAATTGAAACATTTGATTTTTCCCCTGAAATTCTACTCCTTATTATCCCTCTATTTTTTGTGTTGTTGCCATGGTTAGTAGAGAGATTTAAGAATAAGTATTATGAAAAAAATAAATAAATATTTTAAGACAAAATTCGGAAGGGCCATCTTTCTCTTTGCGTCAATAGCTATAATCTCTTTTGCTGTAACGGGTATTAGCTTTGTACTAAGTAAAAATTACTCTTATAAATATGATCAAATTAAAATGGAGTGCAATGAATCAACTCCATACGCAGGAAATCATTATATTAGGGTCCCTGATAGTGATGCTTTTGTTGAAAAGAATCAAGAGTGGTTTGATAGATGTTCTGGAGAAAATTCAAAATCAGCGAATATTTATAAAATACGCACCGAATCATCCAACATCTCTAATACATCCTTCATTGTAGGATTTGGGACTATAGCTCTAATTCTGCTTATGTTTATTGGACGCTGGGTTTATTTTGGTAGTAAAAAGAATGAATAAAAAATTAATAACAATAATTGGCTTTGTAGCACTATTAGTAATAGTTAGTCTTTTTGTTATTGACGATCCTAAACCGAAAATAGAACCTAAAGTAGTGAATACGGAAGAAATAACTATGGTTTCTGAAGAGAGTAACGTAGAAGAGATAGAAGATAAGCAAATACCTGATTCTACTGAAAACACCTCAATAGAGGTCAATTATGAGCCTCCAGTGGTTAGCGTGGATGAATATAAAGAATATATGTCATATGCAGATACACTCTGTCCTTTTGTTACTACTGCATCAACCGGTATGTGTTTAGATGGTGAGATAAAAAAGCAAATACAATATTACGACCTTTTATCAAAAGAAATTCTTACTAAAACTAATATTGAATCTGAGCAAGCTAAAATGGAAGATAAGCTTGTTGATTTAGTATTTATATCTCACGTCTTAGAATGGTTGCCAGAATATACAAAAATAAAAGATGAACATATTGGATGGAGATGTGCTATTAAAAATATCCTAACAACAGGCACTGCTATTGTTGAAGAATCTCTTAAATGCGCCATGTACTATAACCACAAAGATATACAGGTGTTAGAGAGTATCGTTGATTCTTTTTAATTAATTTCTTCCGTATAAGATCCAAATAAGAATTGTATTTTAGTACAATTTGTGGTATATTTTTTGTATTAACTATGACAGAAACATCTAAAAAACTTGGGGAGAATATAAAGAAGCTGAGGGTTCAAAAGGGTATGAACCAACTCGAGCTTTGTCGTGTTTTAGGAGTAGACACTGCATATATCAGTAATGTTGAGAACGGCAAGAAGAATCCGACACTTAAAACTGTAGATAAGATAGCCAAAGTGCTAAAGGTGGACGTAAATGAGCTTTTAAAATAAATTTATGAATCAAATTGTATATATTTTAATAAACGAATCAATGCCAGACTATGTAAAGATTGGTTTCACTCACGGTGATGTTATGGAGCGAATTAAACAATTAGATCGTACAGGAGTTCCTCTTCCTTTTGAGATTTATTATGCTGCAATAGTGGGGGATGCGGAAAAAGAGGAAAAATGGATGCATTCTATTTTTGCAGATCGTCGAGCAAGAGATAGTAGAGAATTCTTTAAGATGAATCCAGAATATGCGGTACTTGCATTAAAACGTATAGAAATTAAGGAAAAGATAATTGATAGTGGTTTAACAAAAGAGCAAGAAAAAGAAGTTGGTGAAGTCAAAGAACGACGTTCAAGATTTCATTTTGCACAATATGAAATTCCTATTGGGTCAAAACTCACATTTACGAGAGATTCAAATATCGTCGCAGAGGTTGTAGAAAACGATAAAATAAAAATCAATGGGAAAATCGATAGTCTTTCTAGCTTTGCTATGGAATTATTAGGATACAAAAGACGTCCACAAGGAACTTTATATTTTGAATTTGAGAATGAAATTTTAGACGATAGACGAAGAAGGATTGATGATGATAATTAAAAATTTAGATATAGTAATTTATGACATATGAACTTACTAACACTTCCAGAAAACCTAGATGATTTAACTCAAAACTTTTCAAGAGAGACGTTTGTTTTTGATTTGCTTACAATATATGGATTACCAAGAAGCACAATTACACTTCTTAAAAAGAATCCCTCGAAATTATCTGGGAAAGAAAACGAAGTCATCTTAAAAAATAAAGTGCTCTTTCATACAACGACTCTTGCAGAAGATGAGCATGTAGTTATTGATGAGTTACAAAAAGATAAGAATACATACAAGTTTAATCCTAGGTTTATAATTGTTACTGATTTTGAAACATTACTAGCAGTAGACACAAAGACAAAAGAAACGCTTGACATTACTCTTGAAAACTTAGGGAAGCACTACGCATTCTTCTTACCATGGGCAGGAATGGAAAAAGCACAACATGTAAATGAAAATCCTGCTGATATTCGCGCGGCCTATAAAATGGACAAACTATATCAGGCAATAGTTAATGATAACGCTGACTACTATAAAACCAATAGTCATGACTTGAATGTATTTTTATCTCGACTTCTATTTTGCTTCTTTGCAGAAGATACAGGTATTTTCCCAGGTGATGGATTATTTACTAACTCTATCAGCTCTCACACGAAAGAGAATGGTGAAGGTTTGGAAAATTACTTCGATTCTCTTTTTGCCGTCTTAAATACTAAAGATACTGAAAGATCAGAATTTGCACATCATTTTACTGAATTTCCATATGTAAACGGAGGTCTTTTTGAGAAAAAAATTAAATTACCAATTTTTACTTCCGTTTCAAGAAAGTTAATTATTGAGTCTGGGAAGTTAGGTTGGGATGCAATTAATCCTGATATTTTTGGATCAATGATCCAAGCAGTCGTTCACCCCGGACAGAGAGATAACTTAGGAATGCATTACACTTCTGTCCCGAACATTATGAAAGTTATTGAGCCACTATTTTTAAATGAACTGTATGAGGAATTAGAAAATAATAAAGACAATTTTAAGAAGCTCTCTAAGCTTAGAGAAAGAATTTCCAAAATAAAAATATTCGACCCCGCTTGTGGTTCGGGAAACTTTTTAATTATTTCTTACAAAGAATTATGCAGACTTGAAATAGAAATAATTAAATATCAGGAATTGCTTGGGCCAGGAGCTGTCACCTATTCAGGAGTTTCACTTAATTCTTTCTATGGTATAGAAATTGATGATTTTGCACATGAGATTGCAAGACTTTCTTTGTGGCTTACACAACATCAGATGAACCAATATTTTAATGGAATGTTTGGAATAATGAAGCCAACATTACCACTGAAAGAGAGCGGTAAAATTGAACAAGGTAACGCAACACGGATTGCTTGGGATAAGGTTTGTCCTCGTGAGAATCAATTTAAAGAGCAGTATGAAATATATGTATTAGGCAATCCACCTTATTTGGGATTTCTGCAACAGAAAAGTGAACAGAAAAAAGATATGGACATAGTTTTAAAATCAGTGGAAGGTTACAGAAAATTGGACTATATATCTTGCTGGTTTTACAAAGCCTCAAGTTACATTTCTAATCCAAGTGGTGATATAAAAGTTGCATTTGTTTCTACCAATTCAACTTCACAAGGAGAACAAGCTTCAATATTTTGGCCTAACATTTTTTCAATGAACGTTGAGATATTTTTCGCTCACCAATCTTTCAAGTGGCAAAATAGCGCTAAAAATAATGCGGGCGTTACTTGTGTAATTATCGGTCTTAGAAACGTGTCAGGCGAACCAAAATATTTATATATAAATGGGTTGAAAAGATTAGCTAAAAATATAAACGCGTATTTAGCAGATTCAAATAATGTCGCTGTAAACAAAAGATCAAAACCTCTTTCTGATTTACCTATAATTGAATTAGGTAGTAGCGCGTATGATGGTGGATTTTTAATGCTTACAAAAGAAGAGGCTGAAGATTTATTAAAAAAATATCCTAAATCTAAAAAGTTTATTAAACAATTTATGGGGTCAGCTGAATTTATACGAAATATAAAGAGATACTGTATTTGGATTAAGGATGAGGACGCAGAAGAAGCATCAAAGATTTTGGGTATAAAAAATAGATTAGATAAAGTTAAATCGTTTAGAAAAAAAAGTGGTAGAGCCAAAACACTTGAGACAGCTGAGACTCCATATAAGTTTACTGAGATAAGACACAAAGAAAGCCCTGCGATTATAGCTCCTATAATTTCTTCTGAAACAAGGCCTTATATTCCTTTTGGTTTTATAAATAAAGGTATTGTTGTACCTAATTCGGCCAGAGTTATCTATAATCCTGAACCATATATATTTAGTATTATCACATCAAGAATGCATATGGTCTGGGTACGAGCTGTTGCTGGTAGATTAAAAACAGATATTCGATATTCTGGAACAATTTGCTATAACACTTTCCCTTTCCCTAGAATCACATCTAAGCAAAGAGAAGAGCTTTCGGGGCATGTCTATAATGTTCTTGAGGAGCGTGAGAAATATCCCAATAAGACAATGGCAGAATTGTATGATCCAGAGAAGATGCCCGATGGATTGCGAGAGGCACATAAATACTTAGATGTTGCTGTCGATCAGATATATAGAAATAAACCGTTCGATAGTGACGAGGATCGGCTGACTCATTTATTTAAACTATATGAGAAGATGATTATTAAAGAAGCAAACCAATAAAATTATGAAAACAATTCAAGTAGCAAAAGCTATATACAAACAAACTGGAGAAAGCACAAAGATAAATGAACTTGGAATGCGGGAAATGCAGGCCAAAGCATTTGAAAAAAGAACGGCTCAATATTTATTACTGAAAGCACCTCCTGCGTCTGGAAAATCGAGAGCTCTAATGTTTCTTGCATTAGACAAACTTAATAATCAGGGTATTAACAAAGTTATTGTTGCTGTACCAGAAAAATCTATTGGCGGTTCTTTTATGGAGACAGATTTAAGTAAATACGGCTTCTTCATTGACTGGAAACTAAACGATAAATATAACCTGTGTACGCCAGGACTTGATAATGCAAAAGGTAAAGTGGATGCATTTAAAAAATTTATGGATAATGGCGAAAAGATTTTGATCTGCACTCACGCAACACTACGATTCGCATGTGAACAGATTGAAGATGAAAAGTTTAACGATACTTTAATTGCAATTGATGAATTCCATCATGTTTCTGCTGACAAAGAAAGTAGTATTTTAGGGCGTGTACTTCATGGAATAATGACGAATTCAAGTGCCCATATTGTTGCAATGACAGGGTCTTATTTCCGAGGTGATGGTGTTGCGGTGTTATTGCCACAAGACGAAGCAAAATTTACAAAGGTAACTTATAACTACTATCAGCAGTTGAACGGATACACATATCTAAAAACACTAGGCATTGGGTACCACTTCTACCAAGGAAAATATACATCAGCAATTTCCGAAGTTCTTGATACTAACAAGAAGACAATTTTACATATCCCGAATGTTAACTCAGGGGAATCAACCAAAGATAAACTTAATGAGGTAGATCTAATTCTAGATATTATTGGAGAGGTAGATCACCAAGATCATAAAACAGGCGTCATTCATGTAAAAAGAGATGGAGATGGAAAAATGTTAAAGATTGCAAATCTTGTTGATGATTCTACCGATAGAGATAAAATCTCTGATTATCTAAGAGTGATGAAGGAAGAGGACGATATAGATATCATTATCGCTCTAGGTATGGCAAAAGAAGGATTTGATTGGCCGTATTGTGAACATGCACTTACTGTTGGATATAGAAGTTCATTAACTGAAATTATTCAAATTATTGGTCGTTGTACGCGCGATAGCTCAAACAAGACACATGCTCAATTTACAAACCTTATCGCACAGCCTGATGCTCAAGATAGCGAAGTAAAAGTATCTGTAAACAACATGCTTAAGGCGATTACATGCTCACTATTAATGGAACAAGTAATGGCCCCTCATTATAATTTCAAACCACGGTTTCCAAACGATGATAATTCCTTTACTCCTGGTGAAATAAAGATTAATGGCTTTAAAGAACCGAGTTCCGATCGAGTAAAAGATATCATTAAATCAGATATAAATGACTTAAAAGCCTCAATTCTACAAGACGATCAAATGATAAAGGCCCTGCCCGGCAATGTTGATCCTGAAGTAATAAACAAAGTGATGATCCCAAAAATTATTCAGATGAAATATCCTGATTTAAGTGATCTAGAAATTGAAGAGGTTCGACAACATGTCGTTGTGGATTCTGTGATTAAAAACGGAGAAATAAAAGAAGTTGGAGATAAGAAGTTTGTTAGAATGGCTGGCCAATTTGTTAATATCGAAGATTTGAACATAGATCTCATTAATAGCGTTAACCCGTTCCAAGAAGCTTTCGAAATACTTTCCAAGTCCGTTACATCAAACGTCTTGAAAGTAATTCAAGATACTATTGATTCATCAAGAATAGAAATGACACCAGAGGAAGTAAGGGTTCTTTGGCCAAAAGCAAAAGAGTTTAAAACACGAACAGGTCGAAATCCAGATATTTCTTCAGGTGACCCATTGGAAAAACGATTGGCTGAAGCTGTTATTTATTTGAGAAAAATTAAAGCTGAACAAACACAAAAATAATATGAATAAAAAAGATTTATTAGATTTAATTGAAGACGATGATTTAGGACTTCTTGATATAGAGAAGAAGGCTGTTTCCGCTACTCCAGATGATCGTTTACTAGAGTCGTTTATAGAAATAAATGATTTCTATAAACTTAAAAAACTGGAGCCAAAGTCAGGCGGTGATATTCATGAGCACAAGCTTGCTTCTAGGTTAAAACATATTCGTGAAAATAAAGAGCAAAGAGATTTTCTTATAAAACACGATGTACATAATTTGTTAAAAATTGAAAATAAAGAGCTTGAGACCGTCAGTGATATTTTTGAGGATGATGATTTAGATATGTTGTCGATTGAGGATGATTCAATTTTTAATATTAAAAATGTCCCAAATAATCATTACAGGAAAAGTGCTGAATTTATAGCACGACGAAAGTCTTGTAAAGATTTCGATGACTTTGAAAGTTTATTTATTCAATGCCAAGAGGATATTAAATCGGGTAAAAATAAACTTAAAATATTTGAACATGGTGATATTAAACAAGGAGCCTTTTTTGTACTAGATGGAATACTTTTATATGTTGAAAGTATTAGGATGGATTCAGAAAAAGATAAACATGGTAAAGAAGATGGAAGATTGAGGTGTATTTTTGAAAATGGAACTGAATCTAATATGAGATTTAGGTCTTTGCAAAAGTCACTCGAAATTAACGGTAGAACAATTATTGATGAAAACAATCAGATTACTTTAGTTGATAATATCTCTAACGATGACATAGAAACTGGGTATATTTATATCTTAAAATCTCTTAGTACAGACCCTAGAATAAATAATACCAAAAACCTTTTTAAGATCGGTTTTTCTACTACTAATGTCGAAAAGCGTATACAAAACGCGGAGCAAGATCCTACGTACCTTATGGCACCAGTGTCCATTGTTGCAACATATAAATGCTTTAACATGAATCCACATAGATTTGAAAGATTACTCCACCGCTTTTTTGGTAAGTCTTGTTTAAATATAGAGGTAACTGATAAAAATGGAAATAAATATACTCCAAAAGAATGGTTTATTGCACCTATTGCAGTAGTCGAAAAAGCTATAGAGCTGATTATAAACGGAGAAATAATTAATTATCTTTATGATAAAGAGCGAGAATCTATCTTTAAAAAATAATATTAAATAATATGAACAAAGAAAATATTTTAAATAAAGATATCATAAAAGTATTAGATATACTTGAACGTAGGTTTGATATAGGCACTAACCCTCAGACACTTGTGTTTTCGGACGGTACAGAAACCCCTCACATTTTTGCCGATGATTATGTAGATGAAAAACTCCGTGTGGGTATACGGATGAGTGATATTGAAGATATGGGTTTAAGCGTTGGAGGTTGCTGGGATACTCTTTCTCTTTTAAATACAAAAATTCCGGGTTTTAAAATTGTAGGTAAATTTAAAACTGGCTACAATAATACTAAATATAAAGAATTTGCTTCAAAGTTAGATGAACCCCCTGCTGTGTTTGAAGTGTTGTTACCAAAAGATTTTATAGAGATTTCTAAAAAAATTAAAGATAGATTTTCTGATGATAAAGATTTAAATAAAAATAATGATGATAAAGATACAAATAGTTTTGTTAAAGAGGTTGTAGTTGGGCCATTAATATATACTACAAAAGGTGACATTTATTTTAAGAAAAAATTGCTCAAACTAAGATCTCAATTAAAAACTTTGTGTATTTTGTTTATGGAAAACCACGAAGAATTAGTTGATTACTCCACTATAAGAGATGAATTAACTTCTGCAAAAAAAAGACCGAATGCAAATCCTAAAAATATTAACAAATATGTTAGTGAGCTTCATAAATTGCTGAGGGGACATTTTAAGAAGAATGTCATTTTTACCCATGAAAAAGAAGGTTATATTTTTGATATAAACCGTAGTTCATAAAAATGAACTAAAAATGAACTAAAAAAAGAAGATTCAATGAACAAGTACTGATATTTTAAACCAGTGCTTTTTATTTGTGCAGGAGGAGGGCAAACCCATGGAAGTAAAAAGTATATTTATTAATTAAATAAAAACAAAATGAAAACACAAATAAAAGATGAAGATCTTGAGTTATTAAAAGCACTTGCTGTATTAAAAAAATACCACGAGAAAGAAGATTCTGGTCAAAAAATATTTGATCAAGATATCTGGACACTTATAGATGCACTTATTAAAACTACTACACAAACACATACATGCCCTAGATGTAGTACCGCACTTAAGCTTTATATCAATTTAAACTAATTAAATAATATGGAAAATATAAACCCATTCAAAACTATAGATATGAGTAAAATAGAAAAAGATCAGTCTATATATAAAGGTAATCTACTAGATAAGGATGATAATATCATCGGGCTAGCACCCACAAAGACTTATCCGTCAAAGGAAGAGTATGAAAAAGAAATGGCGGAAATTTCTAAAAAGAAACCACCATCAAATAACGGAATTCCCGAAAGAGGGTCACAGGCAAGTAAGTTGCTAGAGCTTATAAATGAAAGAGATGACATTGTTATTTTTAGGGATGCTCATGGTGATCCTTTTGTTGCGTTTGAAATAGAAGGTGTACGTCAGGTATGGCCATGTAGAAGTAAGCAATTTAAGCAGTGGCTTTCACTTTTATATTGGAATACTTACAAAACAGCTCTTCCAGCAGAAGCTAAGGTTAGTGTTATCGGGACACTAGAAGGTTCTGCTAGTTTTGAAAAAGAAATCATACCTCTCCATTTACGAAATTCTTCCAGCAGTGACGGAAGTCTTTGGTATGATTTAACTAATGATAAGTGGCAAGCTGTAAAAGTGACAGCAAGTGGTTGGGGGATTGTAGAGAAACCGCCAATATTATTTCGCAGGTATGCTCATAATAAGGAGCAAGTAATTCCATCACGAGATGGAAACATAGATTTACTTTTCAAGTATTTAAACATTTCAGAACCTGATCAAAAGCTTCTTATCATTACTCACATTATATGTTCTTTTATTCCAGACTTTGCGCACCCGATACTCTTAATTAATGGACCGCAGGGCTCAGCAAAAACAACTTTCTCAAAAACTCTTCGGCGGATTATTGATCCATCTGTGATTGAAGTTTCTAGTATGCCAACCAATCATAAAGAATTAATACAAATAATAGCTCATAATTCGTTTATATTTTTTGACAATATTTCATATGTTTCAAATAAAACTTCAGATATCTTATGTAAAGCGGTTACGGGTAGTAGTTTTCCTAAGAGGGAATTGTTTAGCGATGATGACGATATTATTTACACCTTTAAAAGAGGTATCGGTATAAATGGAATAAACATGGTTGCTATACAGCCAGACCTATTAGAGCGAAGCATTATATTGAAATTAGATAGAATTGACCAAACAGACAGAAAACTTGAAAAAGAATTAGATGTTGAATTTGAAAAAGATTTGCCGAAAATATTAGGAGGAATTTTTGATGTACTTGTGAAAGCTCTTGAAATAAAACCCAAAGTTCAACAATCAAAGCTTCCACGTATGGCAGACTTTGCTCAGTGGGGATGTGCTGTGTCTGAAGCTATGAGTTATACACAGAAGCAGTTTCTTGATGCATATAATCAAAATATAAAGATACAGACAGATGTTGTTATTAATGAAAATTTAATTGCATCCGCGATAATTGGCTTTATGGAAGAAAGAGGGTCTACTGAGTGGTGTGGTACGGCAACTAAACTACTATCAGAATTAACTACACATGCCAATTTTAATAGCATAGATATAAATGACAAATATTGGCCCAAAGGATCAAACATATTGTCGCGTAGACTCGGGGAGCTTCAAGTAAATCTTTATGAGGCAGGATATGAAATAACGACTTCTGGGGGAGGGGTAAGGAGTCTCACTATACGTAGAATAGACGGGGCTCTCTATATGCCCCCCACCCCTAAAAAATTAGACTTTTAAACGATGGATTGTCAGCCTATTAAAAAAGGGGTTGTAAACAAACATTGTAGGACTGCTAGGTGTCCAGTAGATTCTCCTATAGTCCTGTATGAAGCTATTGGGGGCATATCAGAGACAGAAGCAAGAGAGGTGCAAAAGAGATTGGATTATGTTTTTGACCTCATTTTTAGCGAAGTTATTAATAGAAAGTAATATTAGCTAAATAGACAACTACAGACAATTAAGAGTATAATAGAATTATGGAATTTCTAACTAAAAAGGAAGTGGCTAAGTACTTTAGAGTTCATGAAAAGACAATTGAACGCTGGCTTAAAGAAGGTAGCCTAAAAGGGTATAAGCTTGGAACTGGTAATACTTCTTTGTGGCGTATTTCTAAGTCTGAAATAGAGAAGTTTATGGAAAAGAATAAAAATAACAAACAAGATGACTGAAAAAACTTTACAAAAAACAAATAAATTAATTGCTGTCTATGGTAGAGTCTCAACTTCAAATCAAGAGAGTGAGGGTACTATAGAAACACAACTTTCAGCAGTGAATGAATATGCTAATAAGCATGGTTATAAAATTGTTCAGCAATATATAGATAATGGGTGGAGTGGGGATAGCATTGTTCGTCCAGCCCTTGATCAGTTACGTGTAGATGCAAAAAAGAAAATTTGGGAGGCTGTTTTAATCTATGATCCGGATCGACTGGCTCGTCGGTATTCGTATCAAGAATTAGTAATGGACGAGTTGAAAGAAGCGAGTGTTGAGATTATGTTTGTTACAGTATCAGCTCCTAAAAATAGTGAGGATAAAATTCTCTATGGTGTAAGAGGTTTGTTTGCAGAGTATGAAAGAGCAAAAATTGCAGAGCGGTTTAGGCTTGGAAAAGTTCGTAAAGCAAAAGAAGGACATATAATCGCTACAGAAGCACCTTATGGTTACGATTTCATAAAAAAGACAAGTGAAGAGCAAGGATCTTATAAGGTAAACAAACGAGAGGTTAGTATAGTTAAGAATATTTTTTCGTGGGTTGCTGATGAGGGTATGACTTTACGTAAAATAGTAAAAAGATTACAAGAGTTAAACATACAGCCACGTAAAAGTAAAAGAGGTGTCTGGAGTACTAGTACATTAAGCACACTCCTACGAAATAAGACTTATATTGGTGAGGGGCACTACGGAGCATCATATGCAGTGATACCAGAGAACCCACGTAAAAAAGATGTATACAAGAAGATTAAAAAAACTAGTCGTCGTAGTAAGCCAGAAAATGAATGGATTATAATACCAACACCGAAAATTATTGAAGAAGACTTATTTAAAAGAGCTCAGGAGCGTCTTTCATCAAACTCTCAAATGTCTGTGCGGAATACAAAAAATGAATACCTACTTTCTCATAAAATTTGGTGTGTTTGTGGATGTCGTAGGGCTGGAGAAGGTCCTCAAAATGGTAAGTACTTATACTATCGTTGTACCGATAGGGTAAAAAGCTTTCCATTAAAATCTAATTGTTCAGCAAAGGGTTTGAATGCTCGTATAGTCGATGATGTTATTTGGAAAAAAATTGTTACCTTATTAAGTTCACCAGAATTATTATATAAACAAGCAGAGAGATGGATAGACAAAGCAAGTTCAAATAAAGCCACTTCAACAGTTGATACTACAGAGACACATTTAGAAATTAATAATTTAAAAGAACAAGAGGCTAGGTATAATAAAGCTTATGGCGCAGGAGTTATAGAGCTAGATCAACTTAAAGAATCTTTATTTCCTATTAAAAACAGAATAATCTTACTTAAAAAACAAATAGATACGGCTAAGATTGAGGTCCAATCAGCGGTTGGTGGTAAATTGCCTCGTAAAGATGAGGTAAAAGACTTTGTTGATAATACAGTATCTTTACTAAAAGACTTGAATTTTAAGTCAAAACAAGAGATAGTAAGGAGATTAGTAGAAAAAGTCGCTGGAAATCACGAAAAATTAACAATAACTGGTTATATACCAATATCAAATATCAATGTCTTCACTAACAATCGGCATTGTTGGTTTGCCCAATGTAGGCAAATCAACACTTTTTAATGCATTAACAAAAAAATCAGTTCCCGCAGAGAACTTTCCATTCTGCACCATAGACCCATCAGTGGGCGTAGTTGCTGTGCCTGACGAACGCTTAGGTGTGTTGAGCCGACTGTCTGATACCGCAAAGACTATCCCTGCAGCGGTGGAGTTTGTAGACATTGCAGGGCTTGTAAAAGGAGCGTCTACGGGTGAAGGTTTAGGTAATAAATTCTTGTCTAATATTCGCGAGGTAGATGCAATAGCAGAGGTGATAAGAGTATTTGACGACCCAGATGTAGTACATGTAAACGGAGCAGTAGATCCGCTTGATGATATAGAAGTTATAAACCTAGAGCTCATACTAGCGGATTTACAGACTGTTACCAAAAGACTTTCAAATATGGAAAAGGAAGTAAGAGGTGGAGACAAAGATGCAATAATAGAACAAGAAGTATTAAAAAAAGTGGAGCAAGCACTAACTGCAGGAAAACTCGCAAACTCTTTAGATTTAGATGAGAAAGAGGTGTTAGCGATAAAACAATTAAATCTTTTAACAATGAAGCCTTTTTTGTACGTACTTAATAAAAAATCAGATGGTAAAAACATTGAAGACGACAGATATCAAAGACTTATGGACTTCTTTGAGAGTACTAATTCCAAATGGGTAGAAGTAGATGCGAGTGTAGAAAACGAACTTAAAGATGTAAGTGACGACGACAAAGATGAGTTTAGAAGGGAGTTTGGAGTACTAGAAAGCGGTATCAATAACTTGATACGAAAAGGCTATGAACTTTTAAACTTGATAACATACTTTACGACAGGAAAAGAAGAGACTCGCGCATGGACAATCTTGCGAGACTCTACGGCACCAGTCGCAGGGATGGCAATACATACTGACTTTAAAGATAAATTTATCCGTGCTGAGATAATCTCTTATGACAAGCTTGTAGAGGCAGGAACAATGGCTACAGCGCGAGAGAAGGGTTGGGCAAGGACTGAAGGTAAAGAATACATAGTACAAGATGGCGACGTTATAGAGTTTAGGATATAATTAAGGCATTATGGAAAATATAAAAACAAAGGTAACACCAAAGGACTTCTTCCTTTATGTGGGTGCTATGGTAGCGCTTTATGTAAGTGCATTTAGTTTACTTGCACTATTATTTAATTATATAAATATACTATTCCCAGATCAGCTCGACTTCTATAGAGGGAATTTCTCATCGGCTGTTCGTTTCTCTATTGCATCACTTATTATAATATTCCCAACATATTTAGTACTTACAAAAGTGCTTAATAGAGATGTACGTAAAAATCCTGAAAAGAAAGGGCTTTGGATAAGAAAGTGGCTGATCTACTTTACATTGTTTGTGGCGGGTGTGACTATAATCATTCAACTTATAAGATTAATTAATGAATTCTTAGGAGGGGACTTAAGTACACAATTTGTATTGAAGATAGTAGCAGTACTTATAGTCACAGGTGCTGTGTTCGGATACTATATGTATGACTTAAAAGGTAAGTGGGAAAGAGAGGTAAAAAAAGCCAAAATGATAGGCTGGATAACAGCTTTGGTTGTTCTTATTGCAATTGTTTCAGGCTTCTTTATTATTGGCTCTCCTACAAGTCAAAGGCTTGTACGATTTGATGAACAAAAAGTACATGATTTACAAGGTATTCAATCCCAAGTAATAAGATTTTGGCAGAACAAAGAAAGACTTCCAGAGAGTTTAGAAGAGCTTGATGATCCTATATCAAGTTTTATGGTTCCAATTGATCAACAAACATTTGAAGGATACGGATACAATGTAATTTCTAGTTTAAGTTTTGAATTATGTGCAGTGTTTAATAAAGAAAA
>JGI26240J51127_1000518_pt1 | contig 15226 bp, 19 predicted proteins | sample SaaInlV_150m_DNA_5_FD_51127 | JGI IMG/M metagenome (IMG submission 51127)
TTAAAAATAATGAAAAGATGAAAGGTGGTAATTTTACCAATATTTACCGTTGTCTGGAATAAGACCGATACCTTCTCTTTCAAAGTGTCTGTCTAATTCATCAACCCATCTCTCACGGTTGTCTTTGTAAGCCCAGCCGTGTACACGTAACCAAAATGAGATTACTCCAAGAAGGAATATTGTGAACATGATGGTTCCGAAGATGTAAATCATTACATCATAGAATAATGGATCATAGTTTGGTCCTAATTGTCCTGTAATTGTTGACAGGATACTTAGGAAAGTACCTACGATAGGAATCATAATGTTTTTGCACTATTTCTGCGATATATACATTTCTTTTATTCTTACAAAGTACGAGATCAGTATCACTAGGAAAAAATAATAAAATGAAAAGGAAAAGTGAGGTTTATTTTATCCTCTGCCCATTGCTGCGTATTTGCCAGATCTTCCTTTTATGAAGAAAGCTCCTGCAATACCACCAAAGACTGCTCCTGCAATTACTGCTGCACCAACAACACCGTCTGCACTAATGTATGGTGTTCCTGATCCAGTTGCCGGATTTGCATCAGCAGATGCAACTCTTCGAGTTTGAATCTCAAGTGCCTCTTCTAATGTGTATGATCCGGTTTGTCCTTCNCTACCAACATTGCCCATGTACTGTGCAAATGCAACAGAACTTTGTGCAGANAGTCCGATAGTGAAGACAGCGATTAAGGATGCTGCTAATAGTATTTTTGTATTCATACTTGTTACCTGTCGTTTTCCATCTAGGGACTTATTTAACTTTTATTCTAAATGCCAAGTTCAGCATAAACTTACGAGATCAGCAAAAGTAACGTTTAATTCTACTTCTAATTGAGTCAAGTTATGGGACGAATGCACACACATAGACATGGTAAATCACACTCAATTAGACCAGCCACACTACGTGCACCATCATGGATTTCATTAACACCTGCAGAAATAGAAGCATTAGTAATAAAATATTCTAAAGAGGGTTTAACTCCCAGTCAAATTGGGATTAAACTAAGAGATCAACATTCAATCCCATTAATCAAACCAATTACGAAAAAAAGTATTGGTCAAATTCTAGAAGAAAATGATTTGAAAGCAGATATGCCAGAAGACTTGGAAAATATTGTCAATAAAGCAGTAGGCCTTCAAAAACACCTTAAAGAAAACAAAGGAGATAATAGAAATGTTAGATCTTTGGAATTAATTGAGGCTAAAGTTCACAGATTGTCTGTGTATTACAAAAGAATTGAAAGAATTCCTAAAACCTGGAAGTATAAATCCGTGGTTGCTCAATTAGAGTAATGACAAGAGTGTTTGAAGAATCACTATCACTATTCAAAGATAAAATTTCAGATTGTATTAAAACAAATAAATCAATTTCGATTACAACACACATTGATTGTGATGGATTGACATCTGGAAGTATTATTGCTAAAGCATTAATCAGAGAAGGGGCAAGGTGTACACTTAGAACATCAAAAGAATTTAATAAAAATATAGTAGAATCATTCAAAACAGATTCCAGAGATTTTCATATTATAACAGATCTTGGGGGAGGGTTTGGAAAAGAACTAAATCAAACATTAGATGATAATTGGGTTATTTTAGATCATCATCAAATATCAGAAGAAGAGAAAGATAATCAAAATGTCATCAATGCATGGAAGTATGGAATTGATGGAGGTTCTGAAATTTGTGCTGGTGGAATGGCATATTTTGCAGCAAAAGCACTAAATGNAAAAAATTCAGATCTATCAGCAATTGCAGTTGTTTCAGCATTAGGAGATAGNCAAGATCAAGGGGAGAAAAAATCACTTACAGGTAAAAATTTTGAAATTTCTAATACTGCTAAAGAATTAGGTTTGCTAGAGATAGATTTAGACTTGTTATTAGTTGGAAGAGAAACTAGACCACTTCCAGAAGCCCTTGCTTTCACATCGCAGCCATTTATTGAAGGATTAACATGGAATAAAGAAACATGTTTGTCAGTTCTAAATTCATCTGGAATCAAATTAAAAGAAGAAGGTAGATGGAGAGTTCCAGCAGAACTAAATGAAGAAGAGAAAAGATTAGTCATAGATGCAATAACAAAATTCTCTTCAGACAAAAATACTACAAAAATAATGTCAGAGTTAATCGGTTACACATACACATTTCCTAGAGAAGATAAAATGAGTTTTCTAAGAGACGGTAGAGAATATTCAACTATGTTGAATTCATGTGGAAGAATTAATCGATCAGGGGTAGGAATGGCAATATGTATGGGNGATAGAAATAAAGTTCTAACAGAAGGAGAAAATATTCTAACAAATTATAGAAAAATAATCAAAGAATACATGAACATATTATCAAATGAAAAATGGAGAATTTCAGAAAATGAAAACTGCATAATGGTAAATGGAGAAGATATTGTCCCAGAAACAATGACAGGTACAATATCATCATTAATTGCAGATTCACCAAAAAATACAGGGAAAGTGATCATTCTAAGAACTAGAGGGGAGAAAAATACAATAAAATTTTCATCAAGGAAATCATTTGGGTGTAAATCAGAAATCAATCTCAGTGAATTAATGCGAACTGGAGCTGAAAAATTAGATGGAATTGGAGGAGGTCACAATGCTGCTGCAGGAGCAAAAATAACTAAAGACAAATTGGACGAATTTTTAAAATATTTAGAAATAAATGTCGTTAACGTGTCAAGTACAAGTAATTCTCAATAACATATCTGGAAAAAAAGCAGAAACTGTAAAAAAAGCATTAGAACCAGATAATGTAAATTTTCCAAAAGGATTGAGCCTCGATGTTGAAAAAATAGATGACAACCTGATTTTTAATTTTGAAAGTAAGGAAAACATAAAACAACTCATAGGAACTATAGATGAAGTGTTAGAACATATCCAGGTAGCATTGAAGGTAATTGAATAATGTTAGATCCTAAACTAATCAAAGAAAAACCAGAGATTGTTAGAAACATGCTCAAATCCAGGGCAGTAGAATTTGATTTAGATGCATTGATTGAATCAGATCAAAAAAGACGAGAATTTATCATTAAAACAGATGAACTAAGAAAAAAGAAAAATCAGATGGCTACAATGATTTCAGAAAAAAAGAAAGGGGGAGAAGATATATCATTAATTTTAGCGGAAATGAAAAATATTTCAAATGAACTAACAAAAATTGAATTAGAACAAGAAAGTATTGAAAGTAAATATTTGAAATTAGCATCAACAATTCCAAATTTAGTTCATGAGTCAGTTCCCATAGGAACAGATGACAGTGCAAATAAAGAAATAAAGAAATGGGGAGATATTCCAAAATTTGATTTTAAAATAAAAGATCATATCGATATTTCTGAAGATTTGGATTTAGTAGATTTAGAAAGAGCTGCAAAAGTAGCAGGAGCCAGATTTTATTATCTAAAAAATGACCTAGTAAGACTAAATCAAGCACTTATTCATTTTGGATTAGATTTTCTTGCAGAAAAAGGATATTCTCTGATTCAACCACCATACATGATNAATAGANAATCAATGGAAGGAGCAGTTATTGCAGAAGACTTTGAAGAAGTCATTTACAAAATTCAAGAAGAAGATCTGTACATGATTGGAACATCAGAACACGCAATGGCAGCAATGCATTCAAAAGAAATTATTGAAGGAAAAGACATACCAATAAAATATGCAGGGATTAGTCCCTGTTTTAGAAAAGAAGCGGGGGCACATGGAAGAGATCAGAAAGGGATTTTCAGAGTACATCAATTTGATAAAATTGAACAATTTGTTTTTGCAAAACCAGAAGATTCTTGGAAAGAGCATGAAAAAATGCTAGCAGTTGCAGAAGAATTTTATCAAAAATTAGAAATTCCATATAGAGTAATGCTACTATCAACAGGGGATATAGGGAAAATTTCAGCAAAAACATATGATATTGAAGCATGGATGGCAGGACAAAATGCATATAGAGAAATCGTATCTTGTTCAAACTGTTTAGAATATCAAGCAAGACGATTAAAGATCAGATTTAGAGATAAAACAAACGAGGATACTCAGTATATTCACACTTTGAACAGTACGTTAATAGCTACAACCAGAGTTTTAGTAGCAATAATGGAAAATTTTCAGACAAAAGATGGGCATATTCGAATTCCACAAGTTTTACAGAGCTATATGGGAAATCAGACAGAGATCTAGTGACATACCCTTATATTTTGGATTCAAGGCTCGTTAAGAATTGGCACGTAGAAAAGGCAGAATAAAGGACAAATGGCGAGAAAAACGTTGGGTAAACGTTAGTGCTCCAGATTCATTTAACAATGTTCCAATAGCATATGTACCAATTACAAGTGACGAAAATGCATCAGGCAGAGTAATAGAAGTTACATTATTTGATATTCTCAAAGGTGATCCTTCACAACATCAATACAAGATTTATTTCCAAATTGATAAAGTAGATGGGGAAAATGCATCAACAATTTTCAAGAGATTTGAATATTCAAAAGAATTTTTGCGTAGTCTAGTTCGAAGAGGTTCATCCAAAATTAATTTCATCATAGATATCAAAACAAAAGATGGATATGTCTTTAGAGTTAAAATAATTGCATTAACGCATAGACCATTAAACACATCTAGAAAACATGCACTTAGAATAATTGCAAGAGATGTAATTAACAAAACAGTTCCAGAAATGACAATTGATCAATTTGTTCAAGCCACATGTTATAGTAAAATTAATTCAGATATTATGGCAGCATTCAAGAGAGTTATCAAAGTAAGACATGTAGGTCTTGAAAAAGTAAAACTAATCAGAACTGCAAATGAAGAAACAAAATTACTTGAAGCATAAACTACAAGTAATTCTTTTACAATAATGGTAAATAAGATAGAAGTTACAATTGACGTAATTATTCATGCAACAGAAGATATTTCAAAAATATTTCAATCCTTTAATGAAATATTAGAAATTGAAGAAGAGAATTTTAACATAATAGAGACTACAGGTTACTTTGAAAATCCCATAATATTACTAAATTCAAAACTTGTAAAAAATCAAGCTCAAGAATTTATAAAAAAACTTGTAAAATTACTACCGGTTGATCAAGTTAATGATTTGATTGAAGAGATTGAAGAAAGAACAATAGATTCAAGATTTCATTTTAGATTAGATAAACAAGAATTAGTCAAAGGGAAACTAATAGTTAGCCAAAAAGATACAATAAAAATAAAAATTCACAGTCCAATTTACAACAAAAAAGATACTATCAAAACATTTACAGATATCTTACACAGTCAACTGAATTAAATAGGAATAGTTAGATAATCTAATTTGGGAATGAGGAGACAATAGCCGCTCCAGTCTGAGCTAACGCCTTGAAGACGCCGCGACGAACCGACCCCAAAATAATCAATTCATAGTAAAAGAAATTGTGATTTTAGAACATGGTTTATTATAAATACGGATAAACAAATCTAGTTATCATATGGCAGACTATGATGTAATAATTGCAGGTGGAGGATTAGCAGGTACAATTACAGCACAATCAATATCACATTATTCAAATCAAAATTTAAAAATTCTTGTAATTGATAGAAATCCAGAAACATTACCAGGTAGAAAAGGACTGGCAGGATGGGTATGTGGGGATGCATGTTCAAAAGAAGCAGTGGATTTCATGTCAGAGAAAATTAAGGTAAAGTGGACTAAACCAGAAATCGAACACGATGTTAAAGGTGTAATGGCATTTTCTCCAGATAAAGAAACAGCAATTCCATTTGACGGTGATGGATTCATGCTAAATCGTACAGAATTACCAAGAATTCAAAATGAAAGATGTAGAAAAATGGGAATTGAATTTGAATACGAAGTGAGTTTAACAGGTCTAATTTATGACGGTCAACAAGTAATTGGAGTTCAGGGAACAGATAACAAAACAAAACAACCTTTCAAAAAAACATCAAGACTAGTAATTGATGCAACAGGAGTTACATCTATTCTAAGAAATGGACTTCAAAACTCAACTAAGGTTGAGAAAAGAATTGCCATAGAAGATTTAGAAATCACTGGAAGATACATAATGGATTTCGAACCAGGGCAAAAAAATCTCACAGAATTTGATCCAAATTATTGTATAATTCATTTAGATCAAGATATTGCTCCCGGAGGATACGGATGGGTGTTTCCAAAAGGAGAAACAAAAGTTAACATTGGTTTAGGTGTTGAGAAAGCATTTCTAGAAAAAAGAAACAAAAGATTAGGTAAAAAAGATAATGTTGAATCATTAATGAAAGAATATCTTCAAAGAAATCCAGCAATTAAAAATGCAAAACTTTCAGAAGATCCTACAGACCTATTAGGAGGTAATAATTCTGGAATTTTCCAAGTTTCTGTCAGAAGACAAAATGACTGCATGGTATCTGGAGGATACATGATGGTTGGAGATTCTGCATGGATGCCAAAACCAATTGATGCTGGAGGAATAGGACCAGCATTAATTGCAGGAACAATTCTAGGAAATAATGTAGCTCAAGCATTAGAAGCAAATGATGTATCTGAAGCTGGATTATGGCAATACAATCTTGACTATATCAAAGAATACGGATACAAAACTGCAGGTCTTGAACTTTTTAGAAGACTAGTACAACAAATGACAAATGATCAAATTAGTTATGGTATGAAACACTTTTTGGGAAATATGGATGTTGAAGCAATCAGTAAAGGAGAACACCCTGATTTTACAGGATTAGGAAAAGTTGGCATGATAATTAGAGGAGCATTAAACCAAACAGTTGCAAAGGGACTAAAGTATACATCTACTGAAAATCAATGGTTAGTTGAGCATTACAATAATTATCCAAAAAATCCCTTAGGATTTGATGAATGGAATAAAACATTACATCAAAGACTAGAAGAAGCATTTGCAAAAATTGCAGTCTTTAATGATTAGATCTAAGAATTAATATCCTTAAAATTTACAAAATCATACATTGGAAGTTCAATACATAGATTGGAATAATTCCATTCAAATTTTAAACAAAGCGTATGATGCAGGTCTTTTTGTGCTAATTATTGGGCCAAAAGGAACTGGAAAGACATCACTAGTAAGAGATTTTGCAAAAAATATGAATTTAGATTTAGAATCAATCAATTTTAGTCTCAGAACTAGAGAAAGTCACCTCATAGGAACAAAAACGCTGATAGAAGGAACTGTAAGATTTGATGAAGGGTTATTGGTAAAATCAATGAAAGAAGGAAACATGCTATACTTGGATGAAATAAATTCTGCAGAAGCAGATGTTTTACTCAGACTAGATGAAGCATTAGATGATAGGCGACAAATTGTGTTAAAAGAATCAACAGGTGAAGTAGTAAAAGCAAAAGAAAAGTGGTTTGTAGTTGCAACCATTAATCCATTGACACATTCTGGAACAAAAGAACTTCCACCACAAATTCTAAGTAGATTTCCAGTACGAATTAGATTAGAATATCCACCAGAAAATATAGAACTAGATATTGTCAAAAAACATGTTTCAGGAAATTATGAATCAGAAATTATTCAAGCCATAAAATTAGCAAATACATTAAGACAAGCTGCAGCTGTTGAAGAATTATTTTATTCGCCAAGTTTGAGAGAAACAATTGCATTTGGAAAATTATTAGATAAAGAAGTACCTCCAAAAGAAGCTGCAAACATTGTTTTTGGAAATGTATACACACAGTGGGGGAATATAGAGTATCAAAAAGTAAGTGACATTATTACTTCAATGTTTGGAAATTAAATGCATCCAATTCAACTTCAAAATGATTCATTAGTAGAAATTGCCACTTTTCTTGTTCGAAGGTGGTCTGAAGAAGATGACATTATAATTGAAATTTCAGATAAAATAGAAACTAAAACAAGATTGAAGGAAAAAAAAGTAATCCTAACACCTTTAGAAAAAAGAATAGGAAGTGATTTTGAAAAATATAGACAATTTAGAATATCATCATGGTATGAAGCAATGAAAATAAAATATTGTGAAAAAATTCTCAGTGAAGATCATGCTTTTGGTTTTATTCTTAACACAATGGAAACAAAAAGAGTAGAACAGTTAGGCAGAAAAATTTGGAAAGGGATGGATGAAGAAATTATTTTTAATTACACATACATGCTTGTGGCAAGACCACAACTTCATACAGTTTATGGAAAAGCAAGAATTGTAGAAGCATTTTATCAATATTTTATGTTTGGAGCAATTAAAGGAAATATACAATCAAGCCACTTTGAAAAAATTAAAAAAGCAGCAATATTTGCAAAAAAAATTGTCAACGAAGCAATAAAAAATAATCAAAAAACAAATTGGATTGAAAAACATGTAACTGAAATAATTAAAATTTTAGAAATCGATTCACTATTAACAATTCCAATATCAGTGGCGTTTATGAAAGCTGGAATGGCATTATCAGAAGAAGAGTTACGAAAAGTGCTAAAAGTAATTTCTAAAAATAAAGAGGGGGATTTTGGTTCAATTGATCCTTCATCAGTAGTAAAAGGAGAGAATGTTTATGATGAATACAAAGTGCTAATTGATGAAAATAAAAAAATGGAAAACAAAGGATTATCATCAGAAACAATAGGAATTCAAATTCCATCTACAAAAAATATTGATGAAACAGCAATCTATGACGTGAGTTTAATCAATGGATTAAAAATGAAATTTAAAGAATGGAAAGCAGGTTGGAAAGAACAACATGTAAAATCTGGAGATGAATTTGATGAGGAAAATTACATTGAAGGAAATGAACCATTTTTTACAGATATAAAAAAATCAATTAAAACTAAAATTGTGATATTATTAGACCATTCATCAAGTATATCTTCAGATGCAATTGAATACAAAAAAGCAACAATAGCATTATGTGAAGTACTAGCATTTCTTAAAGTAAAATTTGCAGTATATGCATTTAGTACTCAAAATAGATCAATGATATGCTGGTCAATTAAAGAAGAGAATGTAAAATGGAATAATATTACTGCAAAAAGGTTAGCACAAATAGTTGCAAATGGATCAACGCCATTAGCAGAAATATATGATAAAATGTTTCCAACTTTACAATCAAAAAGACCAAATATTTTTTTGACATTAACTGATGGTGAACCTTCAGATTCAGATGCAGTTAGAAATATGACAAAATCATTAAAAGGATTAGGGATTAGCATGGTTGCTTTAGGGTTAGGTCCAAATACAATTAGAGCTACCACCATAGCAAATAATCTAAAACATTTAGGATATGACAAAACTATGGCAGTAAGTAGATTAAAAGATATTCCAAACAAAGTTATCAGTATTTTAGATGTATGAATAGGAGAATTAAAAATTGGAAAACAATAGTAAGAATATCAGATATTTTATATGACCTTTTAAACATTAAAAATTAGAAATAAAATTGGAAGAAAATCAAGATAACAATATTGACAAAGATCTACTTGCACGTTTTGAAAAAGAAATTTGGAGTAAAGTACCACATTTAGAAAATAATCAAGAAGGAGAAAAGGTGGTAAATGCAACACCACTAGTAGACATTACAGCAGATTTTAAAGAATGTGCCAAAGAAGTTTACAATCTAGATCTCTCTAATTCAGAATTACAAATTTATGGAAAATTAGATTCCACATTACTTACAGGTTCAATAAAAATAAGACCAGCAGCGAATATAATTTACAATGCAATTACAACAGGAAAAATAAAAAGTGGACAAACCGTAATTGANGCAACATCAGGTAATTTTGGAATTGCATTAGGAATGTTATCAAAATTAGGATTACAAGTAGTCACAATTGTTTCAAGAAAATTACAAGAAGGAGTATTTCACGAATTAAGAAANATGAATATCAAAATTATGGATTTAGAGATGGATATTTGTCCTGCACCAGGAATGGAAGGTAAGAAAGATGAATTAGTTGCAAAAGCAACAGCAGGTAACATTCGTTCTCAATTATCTCAGATGGGATTTGATCCAAGTATTTTTGATAATTCATCTAATGAAATAGAATCATTATTAGCAAAACAAGATATTATTAATTTAGCAAAATTACTCTCAAAAATATACAATTGTTTCTGTCCAGAACAATATGATAATGATTTGAATGTGAATGCACATAAAACCATAACAGGGGCAGAAATAGATCAGCAATTACATAAAGATGGGAATTCACTTGAAGAATTTAACATCCTATGTACATTTGGTACAGGAGGAACTTCAGGAGGATTAAGTAAATACATATCTGAAAAATATAACAAAAAGGGAGTTCATGTTATATTTCCACCAAGTGGACAAGATGTTGCAGGGATTAGAACTCACAATAATGCGGATGGCTTAAAATATTATCAACCAGACAAATATGCGGGAGAATATGAAGTAGATTTTGAAAAAGCAAAACCACTCCTAAAATTTTTCGTAGAAAAAGGTCACGACATTGGAGAGAGTAGTGCATTAGAACTTTATGCAACTTTACAACTAGCCAGCACAAATAAAGGAAATAAATTTGTAGTAATGATTTGTGATGGAATAGAGAAATATAGAAAGAACTTGGAAAAAATTGGAAAAATACAGCCTCCAGGACAAGTATCACCACAAGATGTAGCATCAAATGCAGATGATTATGACAAAGTTATTTGGATTCATACACAATATACCCCTCAAGAAGGAGGAATAGAATTACTTGCAAAATCTTTAGGTATTGATAAAAGTAAAATAATTATACCAAATGCAAGAACAGCACAACAACTATTATCAGGACAAGGGATTCCAGATGAAATTAATAATTCACTTCAAGAATCAAAAGGTAAATCATTGATGGTTTGTATGGCTGGAAGAACATCATTAATGGCTGCAAATGTATTAGCAGAAAAAGGAATTGTTACAGATAGTTTGATAGGAGGAATTACAGAGCTTCCCGAAGCAAGAAACAGTGAACTTTCAGAATTAGTTAAACAAGCTTCACAGTTTTAATTTACATAAAAATTCTACCATTATAATTATGAAATGTCTTTCAATTTGTCAACCATTTGCAGAATTAATTATTCAGAATAGAAAAACAATAGAATTAAGAACGTGGAATACAAATTTTCGTGGAGAATTTTTGATACATGCACCAATTAAAATTAGAAAAGAAGAATGTAAAAAATTGAAAATGGAGCAAAAATTTACAACAAGTGCAATAATAGGAAAAGCAGAGTTGTGTGATGTAAAAAAATATGAATCATTAAAAGAAATTCAAATAGATAAAAATAAACATTTTTCATCAAAAACTTTTCATGAAAAAACATTTGGATTTATTTTAAAAAATGCCAAATCATTTAGAATTCCTATTCCATGGAAAGGTCAATTAGGATTCTTTGAGGTCAATTTACCTGAAATGAAAATTAAAGATGATAAAATAATTACAGATATGATTGAAGAAGAATTTAGTTATCAATGGGTAGGACATCATTAAAAAANNNAAAAATCATTGCTAGTATATATAAGGAAATACATAAACTCCCTCGCATGCCACAAACAAAACCAATTGTAAACATAGTGAATGTGGTATCATCAGCATCAATTGATCAAAAAATGGATCTAGTGAAAATAGATGAAAAATTTCCAGAAACAGAATATAATCCAGAGCAATTCCCAGGACTGGTATTTAGGTTAACTACACCAAAAACAGCAACTTTGATTTTTAGAACAGGTAAAATGGTGTGCACAGGTGCTAAATCTGAAGAATTGTCAATTACAGCTGTAAATACAGTAGTTCAAAAATTAAGAAAAGCAAAAATCAAAATAAAAAAAGATGCAATAATTTCAGTTCAAAATATTGTTTCATCAATAAGTCTTGGTGGAAAAATCCATTTAGAAAAAGCAGCAAGAACATTACCAAGAAGTATGTACGAGCCAGAGCAATTCCCAGGATTGATTCACAGAATGGTGGACCCAAAAACAGTAATTTTGATTTTTGCATCAGGAAAATTAGTGTGCACAGGTGCTAAAAAAGAGGCAGACGTGTATAGATCTGTACATAATTTACATTCATTATTAGAAGAAAAAAATTTGATGATTTATGAGGAATAATAGGAATAGAAAATGTCCAAGGATATATTTGAGAAAGAAAAAATTAAGTTAACTCCAGAAACAGGATTTAATTTAATTGGAATTGATTATTTTGAAGATGCTGGAAATCAATTGTATTTAGTTGCACATTTTGAAATGTATCAAGATGCTTTAAATGCAAAAAAAGAAAGAAAGAATCAAGATGAATATTTTGTATTATACAAAGGTCAAAATAATGAATTTGTCTGTAGATAAATTAAAAAAAATTAACTTTACTAAAAATTATAAAAAAAAATTATTAATAAAAATGTAAAATTTAAGGATTAATGAGAATAGAAAAACCGTAGATATACATTAAAAAAAATTGAGGACTATAAGGTAAATGAAAATTGTGTTGATTTTGTTTCAGAACCATCATCTACTTTAATTGTATATGTTCCAGATTTTTCCCATCCAGGACCACCAGCTATAGCCAATGTAGCATATCTTCCATCGGATTTAACAGAAGTTTGTTCGGCCCATACAAGTTCATTATTTTGATTCATTATCGATAAATTCACAATTTTAGAATTTACAGATATACCGTTAATGGAAATAAGATCTGTTTGAGCATATGAAGATAAATCTGTTTGAATAGATAATTCTAATTTGAATTCAGTAACAGGATCAGGTGAAAATGAATCAGGCATATTTGAAGATAAAATAGATACTGCAGCAATAATGATAATTAATGCAATACCACCAAATCCTAAAATCAATTTTAAATTTTTTTGAATGGGATTAGAACGTAAAGGTGGGGATGAGATTGTTTGNGATTGCACAGAAGGTGAAATTTTAGGCATTATAACATCAGGANTTGTAGGAGNAATAGTTTCAGGTTGTTTAGTAGGGATAATTTNAGGTTGTTTACCCAAATATTGTTCTGCNAATTTTTGAACATAATTTCGTTCATAATTACTAATTATCTCATTATTTTTACACGCTCTAGCAATTTGTTTTAAAATTCGATCATCTCCAAAATCCCCATCTAAAAGAGAAATTACATCATCAAGCAAAGAATCATTCATGTTAATTTTTCCACATATTGATTATTTATGAATATCTTGTTTAAGATTTTGAAGAATTTATCAATAAACAATGAAATAATTCAAATTATCAGAGAATAATTAAAAATTATTTAGAATAAGTCTTTTGAGCTTGTATAATTACAGTTCTGATGTAATCCTTAGCAGTAGAATCAGTTACACCCATTTGTTTTGCTCTAAGATAAATATCATTTTCTTGAGGATTATTCAAATAACATTTTAAAAGATAGTTTAATCGATGAGATCTTTTTTCATCATTTTTCATAATTTTCTTATTTTTTTATATTAAAAAGAAAAGAGTATAACAAAATAACCAACAATAAATACAAAATTAGTGAATTTAAATAATCTGCTGAAAGGATTGCTACTTCTCCCAGGTTGTTATCCTTTTGGAGGACATGTTTTTGAAGGGTATTTCATTATTACAATTTAAGTATAAAAAGGGATGAAAAATTATTGTTGTCCGTCAATTCCCATCAACGTTAAAGTTGAACGAATTTTTGGAATTTTTCTTATCTTCCAAGTAATGGTTTCACGTAATGCTTCAACTAAACCAGATTCAACTTTGGCAAGGATATCATAAGCACCAAAAGTACCATGTACTTCAACAACATCTTCAATTGCTTTTAGTTCTGCAATTACGGCTTCTTCAGAACCTAGTTCACAATTTATGAGAACATATGCAGTAGCCAATTAAAATTGCACTTCCATCATGATTAAACAATAGTTAATTAACATATATAACAATAATGAAAGAATTTTAAAAATATAATCTAGATATCATTAAAACTTTAAACAAATGTTAAGCTAAAAAAACAATATAATAAATTTTTAAGATAAAAGATATGCATCCGTCATAATTTGTTCTAATTCTTTAATATTTGTAGAAAGAGTAATTTTTGCTCGTAATTTTGAACCTCCATTCATTCCTTTAGTAAAACGCATTGCTTGACTCTTAAGATTTGCAAATTTAATTTTGTATTGATCTGTCAAATGTAAATAATCAAAAAAAGAATCTAATCGATCTTTAAAAGAATATTCATGGTACGTATTTGTTTTAAGATAATCATTAATTTGTTCAAATAAGAATGGATTACCCATAGCACCACGACCAATCATCACATAATCACAATTAGTTTCATCAAACATNTTTTTTGCATCTTCAGGAGTAGTAATATCACCATTNCCAACAATAGGNATTCCAGAAATTTCTTTAAGTTCTTTAATTAAATTCCAATCAGCATTACCAGAATAACCTTGANTAACAGTTCTTGGATGTAATGTAATCATTTGNATTCCTTCATCTTCAGCAATTTCTGCAATTTCTTTAAACAAAAATCTACTTGCATCAGTTACACCTGAACGAATTTTTAATGTAACAGGTTTTTTTACAGCATTAACAAGTGTCTGAAATATTTGTTGAGTAAGATTAGTTTGTTGTAAGAGTGCACCTCCGGCCATCTGTTGAGTAATGTGAGGAGCAGGACAACCCATATTATAATCAATAATATCAAAATAAGGTTCAACAATTTTTGCAGCTTGTTCCAATACAGAAAGATCAGATCCAAATAGTTGAATTGAAAGAGGACGTTCTTGATCAGAATATTCAATAAATTCAGTTATTTTTTTCATATGAGCTTTGAGTTGTTTTTCTTTTGCAACAATACTATGAATATTAGTAAATTCAGTAACAACAAGCCCTGCGCCCATTTTTTTACATTGTAACCGTAATGCAGGATCACTAACTCCAGCCATTGGAGCTAAAAAGGCTCTACTAGAAAATTTTGGGAGCATAAAGAAATTTTAATTTCCAGAAATATTAATTGTTTCAAAAAATTATTAAAGAAAAATTAGAATATTGAAAATTAACTTTACTTATGGTAAAGAATCAGGGCAACCGTCTTTATCATTATACTTGTTCCAAGTTTCAGGCTCAGAAGGACATGAATCAAATTCATCCAAATATCCATCTTGATCTAAATCAGTTATTGGTACAACAGTGGATTCTGCACCAATTACGTCAGGGCAACCGTCAGTGTCTGCAAAACCATTAT
>JGI26240J51127_1000579_pt1 | contig 14486 bp, 16 predicted proteins | sample SaaInlV_150m_DNA_5_FD_51127 | JGI IMG/M metagenome (IMG submission 51127)
AGATTTCTACGAATTACTCCTACAAGCTGTTCCTTGCATTCAGCTAGTAATCCAAACCCTCCTTGGTCTGTCATAATTTTAACTGATAATTTTGATCCTTCNATCATTGTTTGAAGTTGAGTCAAAACTTTATTTGCACTAATGTGAAAATATCTTTTTTCTTCTGAACCTCTTGACTTTCTACTTTCTTCACTTGCTTTTTTTAAATTAGATACTAGTGTATTCATGGCATTAATTTTATTAATTTGTTCATGAATCACTCCATCAAATGCATCCTCTGGTGAAATGGCAGTACACATTATTGGCTTACTTTTTGATATGATGGCTAATTTTTTATTTTCTAATTTTAATAAAGTTGGATAAATTTTTGTCCTTGGAACTTCTGAATAATATGCNAATTCACTTGCCGAAATGGTTCCTTTGGAGATTAATGCAACATATGCTTGAGATTCGTATTTGCTGAGCCCAAATTCCTCTAAACTGACTGTTAATACTTGCTCATTTACCATGTTTTTCCTTGATTTCTTATTAGGTAAAATTGAGAGCTAAATTCCTTTACACAAATGCTTAATTTTTTTTAAAATTGTATCCTTTGGTGGGTGTGACTATGGTTACTAAAATAATCGTTACACTGCCCTCAAATACAAAATACGCTTTAACAATATATCATGTTAGTAAAATGTAGTGTTGATACGTTAGAATTTGAAAATATTTCTCATTCTGTAACTCTTGTACCTAGACTGGACTACTCAATTAATTTACTTACTGGTATTATTGACGTTCTTGAAAAACAAAGAACNGATTTAAAAAATTTAAATCGACATCTTGTTACTGATTTTGANGAAATGGATAACTCTCATNTTAAAAGTATCCGACTGGAGCAACTGATAGTTTTTTCTTTGGATGTGTTATTTGAAATTAAAAATCAAATTGGCTCTATCTCGGGAATACATAGCATTCCTAAAATTTTGCCTTCTTCTATTCCCATGATTAGAACTGTTAGTGCTAAGTTGTTTGTAATTTCTCCTATTTCTAGTCAAAAACTATCTGAATTATCTGTACATTTAGGCAGTATCGTGTTAGATTCTGCTGCTCTTACTAAGGCGAGATTTGATTTTAGTAAATGTAATGATAGATCTGCAACATTACTTGATGAAGTAAAATTGATGGCAGACTCTAAATTAAATAAGCAGTACCCTCTTGTTGATTTTTTTAAATTATCTAATGTTTGATAATGCTCAATTCTAAACATAATTTTTTAAAGGATATTGAACGTATTCGCTCACTTTCTTCAATTATTGATAAAAAATTATCTGAAATAAAACCCTCTGATACTGCTAATGTTGATAAATTAACTCTAGATGAATTACAAGATTTAGATAAGATTGTCGGAATTGCTGATTTCATGCTATGCAAATATGCTGATAAGAAGGAAATGCGTTCAATTTTGGAGTATTTCACTTCAATTATTACCGATACCGCTAATTCCATGAGTAATTTGGACGATGAAATTTCTGAATTAATCCTTTCAGCTGAAGATTCTATTAACAAAGTCAAAGATTTGCATATGCGTATTGACAACGAATCCAATCTAAAAAAAAATTACTGTGATGGCCCTGACTACAATCATGATGAAACAGGTGGAATTAATTTAACCAATTTTGTGACAGAGATTAACACTGTAGGATACCAACAAAATTCTTCAGTACATAATACAAGGTAATTGATATGAGTTTAGCACCACAAGAATTAGAAAATACAGCAAGCAAATATGCCTCTGAGGCAATCAAGTTTGATTCCCAAGGTGCACGCGGAATGGCTATTACTCATTACCAACATGCAATCGACGCCCTTGTAAAATTATTGCAATTATATCCAAACAGTAAATTAAATGATATTTACAAAGAGAGGTGCAATTCATATCATAATCGAATTGGTGCCTTACAACAAGCACATGGTGTGGAACCTGCAGTAGATCCTAAAGCTTCTGAATCTGAACAAAAGGCTTCTGTGAAAAAGGCAAGAAAATGAAAATGATTTTGAAGATCTTGTTATGAAAGAAAAACCTGATGTAACTTGGGAGCAAGTCATTGGATTAGATGAAGCAAAAAGTGCANTACGTGAATCTATTGTTTATCCAACTAAACGACCTGACTTATTTCCGCTTGGATGGCCAAAGGGAATGTTGCTCTATGGTCCACCTGGTACTGGAAAAACAATGCTAGCAGCCGCAACTGCAAATGAAATGGATGGTTATTTCATTAATGTTGACGCATCTTCTTTGATGAGTAAATGGCTAGGAGAGGCTGAAAAAAATGTTTCAAAATTATTTGCTATGGCTAGACAGTATGCTGAGAAAGAAGGCAAACCTGTAATCTTATTTGTGGATGAAGTTGATTCTCTACTTGGTGCTAGAAATAGTGAGGTTGGTGGGGAGGTTAGATCTAGAAATCAATTCCTTACTGAAATGGATGGTGTCAATGGCAAGGGAAAACAATTGATGCTTTATGTTGTTGGAGCTACCAACAAACCTTGGAGTCTTGACACTCCTTTTCTTAGAAGATTTCAAAAGAGAATTTATGTTTCATTACCTACACAGGAAGCTAGAGAGAGTCTTTTTTCACAGTACACCGCGCCTCTAAACAAAAATTATAATTTAGATAATACTCAACTTGCCAAATTATTTGATGGATACAGTGCAAGTGATATCAAGGATGTTTGTCAGGCAGCACAAATTAAGACTGTTCATGAAATTTTCAATTCTCCTAATTATCATGAACCAATTGAGGGTGAAGATCCAATACAACCGCGAGAACTTACCACCACTGATTTCAAGGACATCATGTCTAGACGAAAACCAAGTGTTTCTACTGAAATGATTCGCGCTTATCATAAATGGAGCGAAGAATTCCAAGCACTCTGATTATTTGACTTTTTAATGCGATCATTTTTTTTATATGCGCATTTCACATAAAACTTAAATTCACTTCGATTAGGAGTTTACGAGGGTTCACGATTACTACAAAAAAATCAATTCATGCAAAAAAGTTTGGAAAGCTAATTTTTGANGATGGATCTGTTCTTGATGGTGAGGGATTTGGTTTTTCTACAACAACTTTTGGTGAAATTGTATTTAATACTGGAATGGTGGGTTACACTGAAGCTCTTACTGACCCTTCATACAATGGCCAATTACTGACTTTAACCTACCCATTAGTTGGAAATTATGGAGTTCCTGATCCTTCAATTAATGATGATGATGGAATTTCTAAATTTTTTGAATCAAGTAAAATTCAAGTTCGTGGACTAGTGGTTCATGAATTATCTTTAACTGCAAGTCATTGGAACCTTTCGATGACATTAGATGAGTGGATGTATAATGAAAAAATTCCTGGAATTTCTGGAATTGATACTCGAGCATTAACTATGAAACTTCGAAACAGCGGTGTTATGATGGCTGCATTAGTAGTATCTGATTCTGAAATTAATGTTGAAGATGTAAAAAAACAACTTGCGTCTGCAACTCATTATGATTCTGAACAATTCATGGATACTGTATCTACAGAGCATGAGAAAATTTATGGTGATCAAGAACAGTGTGTTGTTGTAGTTGATACCGGTGCCAAAAACGCAATTATCAGAAACGTTAGGGAAATCGGGTACAAGGTAATTTTAGTTCCTTGGAATACTTCTTATGAAAAAATAATGTCCTATAATCCAAAAGGAGTTGTACTTAGTAGTGGTCCTGGTGATCCACAAAAATGCCCCGATACAATTACTGCTGTAAAAAAATTAATTGAAAATAATGTTCCTACTTTGGGCATATGTTTAGGCGCACAAATTATTGGCATTGCTGGAAANACTGAAACTTACAAATTAAAGTATGGTCATAGAGGACAAAACAAACCTTGNGTNAATCTTGAAAATAATCAAGTCTACGTAACTAGCCAAAACCACGGNTATGGCATAACCCCTGAATCTCTTGAAAAATCTGATTTTAATTTATGGTTTACAAATGCTGATGATCATACCGTTGAAGGAATAAAACATAAAAACCAAAATTGTTTTGCCGTTCAATTTCATCCCGAAGCTGCCCCTGGTCCTAATGACTGTAAATTTATTTTTGAAGAATTAAAAAAATTAATGGAGTTAAAAAAAATTGCCTAAGAACGAATCTCTAAAAAAAATACTTGTACTTGGAAGTGGTCCGATCAAAATTGGCGAAGCTGGTGAATTTGATTATTCTGGAAGTCAGTGTCTTAAAGCAATACATGAAGATGGAATCGACAGTGTGCTGATAAACCCAAATGTTGCAACAATACAAACTGATACTAGATTTGCCGATAAGGTTTACCTACTTCCTGTAAATGCTGAATACGTTGAATCAATTATTGAAAAAGAAAGACCTGATGGGATTATGCTGGCATACGGCGGTCAAACCGCACTAAATTGTGGAGTAAACCTTGATGATTCTGGAATTTTACAAAAATATGGCGTTAAGGTACTTGGAACCCAAATTCCTGGAATTAAAAATACTGAAGATAGACAACTCTTCAAGGACTCCATGAAACAATGTGGAATGCCTGTATTGAAAAGTCGCACCGTGAATAATTTTGAAGATGCAAAAAAGACTGCAGAAGAATTATCGTATCCTGTAATTGTCCGAGTTGCATACACTTTGGGTGGAAGAGGTGGTGGTGTTGCTTATAATGAAATTGAACTTCATGAAATTGTTGAACGAGGTCTAAAGGCCAGTCTAGTTAATCAAGTACTAGTTGAGGAATACATTGGTCATTGGAAACAAATTGAATATGAGGTAATGCAAGATTATGATGGAAACAATGTGATTGTTTGTAATATGGAAAATGTTCTTTCCATGAAGGTACATACTGGTGACAACATTGTAGTTGCACCGTCTCAGACCATTGATAATCATGAATACCATATGCTGCGTACTGCTGCATTACGTGCAACAAAACATGTTGGAATTGTTGGAGAATGTAATATTCAATATGCGCTTGATCCTAATTCTGACCGGTATGTTGCCATTGAAATTAATCCTCGCCTTTCACGGTCATCTGCACTTGCAAGTAAGGCGACTGGATACCCGTTGGCATACATGTCTGCAAAGATTGGATTGGGATATAATTTATCTGAACTTGTAAATCGAATTACACAAAACACTACTGCTTGTTTTGAACCTTCTTTAGATTATGTTGTATGTAAACATCCTAGATGGGATTTTGAAAAGTTTGAACTTGTAAATCAAAGACTAGGACCTACTATGAAATCTGTTGGTGAGGTCATGGCTATTGGTAGAACTTTTGAGGAATCATTTCAAAAAGCAATTCGAATGTTAGATATTGGAAACGATGGTTTAGTTTTGAATCGTACTACTGGCGTTACATATACTGAGGAGGAAATTGAACACAAACTTTCTCATCACGATGATCATATTCTTTACTATGTTGCAATAGCACTTAAAATGAAAATTTCAGTAAAACGGATCTATGCATTATCCACAGTTGATCCTTGGTTTATAGAAAAAATCCAAAATATTGTGGATGTTGAAGACAAATTAAAAAATTCAGATCTTGATGAATCTTTACTTTGGAAGGCTAAAAAAATGGGTTTTGCTGATAAGCAAATTGCACGTGCAAAAGATACAACTCCTGATAAAATACGCACTCTACGAAAAAATTTAGGCGTAATCCCATCTGTAAAACAAATTGACACCCTTGCTGCTGAGTGGCCTGCTGTTACTAATTACCTCTACTTAACTTACGGTGGACATTCTAATGATGTTACAATACCTAAAGATGACAAAGCAATAATTGTACTTGGTGCAGGTCCGTATAGAATTGGAAGTAGTGTTGAATTTGATTGGGGTACTGTCAACATGGTTTGGGGACTGCAGGAAAATGGCGAAAAAAATGTCTGTGTGGTAAATTGTAATCCTGAAACTGTTTCAACTGATTATGATATTTGTACAAGACTTTACTTTGAAGAGCTAACTCAGGAAAGAATTTTAGATATTACTGAATTTGAAAATCCAAAAGGAATCATTACATGTGTTGGTGGACAAACTGCAAACAACCTCACTCCTGGACTTGCACAGCATGGCATAGAAATTTTGGGAACTAGTGCACATGATGTTGATAGAGCTGAAGATCGTTCAAAATTTAGTGCTGAACTTGATAAGCTTCACATTCCACAGCCTCGTTGGCAAGCATTTTCAAACCTCAGTGAAGCTAAAACTTTTGCACAAGATGTTGAATTCCCTGTGCTTGTTAGACCTTCATATGTTTTATCTGGAGCTGCAATGAAAGTTGTTTGGTCTCAAGATGAACTAAAAACATATGTCAAAGAAGCTACTGATGTTTCTCCTGATCACCCTGTTGTTATTTCTAAATTCATGTTAAATTCACTTGAAGTTGATGTGGATGGGGTTAGCAATGGTGAGCAAGTTGTAATTGGCGCAATTGTTGAACATATTGATAGTGCAGGAGTTCATTCTGGCGATGCTATGATGGTGATTCCTCCTTGGAGATTGAGTAATAAAATAATTGAAACAATCACTGAGTATACGAAAAAAATTGCATTAACCTTTAATGTTCGTGGACCATTTAATCTTCAATTTTTGGTTTATGATGATCATGTCTATGTGATTGAACTTAATATTCGAGCATCACGGTCAATGCCCTTTGTTTCTAAACTTGTAAAATTAAACTTAATTTCTTTGGCATCTAAGGCTATACTGAATAAACCTCTGCCTAACATACCTGAAAATAAATGGCAGAAAATTACTAATTATGGGATTAAGGTCCCTCAATTTTCTTTTATGCAGCTAGAGGGTGCAGATATTGCATTGGGTGTTGAAATGCAATCCACTGGAGAAGCTGCATGTTTTGGAAATAGTTTCTATGATGCATTATCCAAGGGGCTAACTTCTGTAGGCTATAATTTACCTAGTAAGGGTTCTGCACTTGTAACTGTTGGAGGTTCAGAAAATAAAGAAAAATTACTATCTTCAATTGCAAAACTTAAAAATTTGGGATTTACAATTTTGGCAACTGAACACACTGCAGAATTTTTTGAAGAAAAAATAGGTGAAGTTGAAATTGTTCATAAAATTTCAGAACCTGAAAGAAAACCTAATATTTCTGATTTGCTTTATGACCGAAAAATTGATTTTATAATTAACATTCCTAGTACTTCAACTTTAGAAAAATATGTTGGAATGCTAGATGATGAATATCAGATTAGACGAAAATCTTTAGAACTAGGCATTCCTGTGTTAACTACAATTGAACTTGCAGATTCTTTTGTAAAAACTTTGGAATGGCTTAAAGATAATAAAACTACTATGGAATCTATTGAACCTTATGATGCGTTTGACTAATCATTTTTAACATTTTTATTTTTTAAAAATTTTTCTTTTTAAAACATCAGGGTTATACCTGTGTTGTATAATTAAATAGTATGAGTAAGGATCCTGATAGAATTGAATTATTAGTTTCTGAAAAACGTGTAAAGCAACATCTTTTCGAGCCTAGCCAAAGACAAATTTGGACTGTAGTTGGAAAAGGGGAGGAGCATTGGATTGATCCTGTTGGTGGTTTTTGCTCTTGTCCTGGATTTTATTTTGGTGATTTACACGGAAAAACTTCTTGTTATCATTTAGAATCTGCACAATTTGCTAAACATGAAAATAAAATTGAGCAAATAATTTTTTCTGACGATGAATTTAGTGATTTTTTATCTGGTTTAATTTCTGATCTATAATTATTTTTTTTAAAATGTATAATAACTAGAAATTATATGTAATAGTATGGATGAGTACAAACAAAATTTAGAAATTGAAAAAATTGCAAATCTAATGGTTCACGATGATGTTTCTGCTGATGAACAGGATGTTGTAAAATTAGAAAAATACAAAAATCAAATTAAATCTGATTGTGATGTTGGAGATGAGGAGGCAATGAAAATTGTTTATGAAACATTACTTTATAGAAAATTAAAAAGTTCAGAACCTAGTGATGTCTTAAAACAAGGCACTGATTTTGGTGCTGGATTTAGTTGATTTTATTCCAATGAAATAGATTCAACATCTTCTTTTGAAACGCCTTTCCACAATCCAACCATGCCTTCAGGTTCTACATCTTCAACTTTAGTTATTTGTTGAATCTTGATTTGATTTGGTGCTGGTCCTGGTGGCCATAATTGTACCATGTAATCTCCTACATTGCCAACTTTTGTTCCTACTCCCATGGTGATCTTTGCTTCAGAACATCCTTTTGCAATCAAAACATCAGTTATCTTTTGTTTGAGACCCATATTTCCATGTGGAAAAAGAAAAAAATCCTTCTGTGTATCGATTTCTGTCATGAAATTACTAAATTTTTAAACTAAATCAACCTTTCCTGATCTATTGTGCTCCAAAAAGGGTTAAATTAGAATAAAGAAAATTTTAACTATGAAAATATTTACTGTTGGCAGTAAATCCTTTGTAACTAGTTTCCAATTTGCAGGAATTCCTGGCATAATTACTGAAACTCCTGATGAGGCTTTAGTGGAAATAACAAAATTGACTGATGACTCTGACGTTGGATTAGTTTTAGTTAGTGATGATATCACCTCATCAATTAATGATGAATTGACTGCGCTTAGAGCCGAAAAATCTACTCTTGTCTTTGCATTACCTGCTGCAGGAAGTGAAAAAACTGAAGTTGATTATAGATTAATGTTGAAGAAAATCCTCGGCGTCTAATCCTGTATACAACTTAAACATATTATACTCAATTTCTTAATGTTATACCATGAAAACTGCTTCTGTAAAAGAACCATCTGTTATTTCTGTTGTTGATACTCAAAAACCTATTTTGGCTTCTGGTGAAATCTTAGTTCAAATGCATGCATGTGGTATTTGCGGTTCTGATTTAGAAAAAGTATTTGGCCACTATGGTCAACCTTCGATGCGTCTTGGCCATGAACCCGCAGGAATAATTTTAGATGTTGCTTCTGACGTGATTGATTTTAAAAAAGGTGATAGGGTATTTACGCATCATCATGTTTCTTGCTATGATTGCAGTTTTTGTAATCACGGTAATGAAACAATGTGTAAAAAATATTCTGAAACTAATCTGTCACCATGTGGTTTATCTGAAGAATATGTTGTACCTGCATGGAACGTTTCTCATGGTGGAGTTTTAAAAATTTCTGACTCTCTAAGTTTTGAAGAAGCTGCAATGATTGAACCCTTGGCATGTTGTGTTAGATCTTGGAAAAAATGTTTTTATCAGGAAGGTGATTCTGCTGCAATATTTGGTGTTGGCCCTACTGGAATGATGCATGTGATGCTTGCCAATGCAAAAAAATTCTCAAAAATTTTCTGTTTTGATCTAAATGATTTTAGATTAGATTTTGCAAAAAAATTTCATATCACAGAATCCATTAATTCTATGGATGAAAATAGAAAACAAAAGATTCTTGATAGTACTAACGGACTAGGTGTAGATGTTGCAATTGTTGCAACTAGTAGTCTGAAAGCTCTTGAAGATGCAATTGATATGGTTCGTAAAGGGGGAACTGTTATGATGTTTGGTGTGCCTTCAAAGGGTGCAATAATTAATTTAGACATGAGTAAAGTTTACTCTAAAGAAATTACTCTTGTAACAAGTTATGCTGCTTCTGATGCTGATACTAAGGATGCACTTGAATTAATTGAATCCTCTCAAATTGATGTTAAACAACTCATTACTCATACATACTCTATTTCTGATTCTCAGAAAGCATTTGATCATGCACGTACTGGTGACAATGCCATGAAAATTATAATTACTAAATAAGAAAGGCTTAAGACGGGTTTTTTTTAGTTCAAAATCGTAGAAATATGGATTGGGGATTAAAAAATAGACTATCTAGAATTATCAAACCTCATAATAATAGAGCACTGATGTTGGCAGTGGATCATGGTTATTTTCTTGGTCCGACTGAAAAATTAGAAAATCCTAAAAAAGTTATTGCACCGATTCTAAAGTATTGTGATTCCTTGATGGTTACACGAGGGGTTCAAAGAACGTCTGTATCCCCAACTTCTGACACTCCAATGGTGTTGAGAGTGTCTGGCGGTTCAAGTATTATTGGCGATGATTTATCGCAAGAAGATATCACAGTTTCTCTTGAAGAAGCAATTCGTCTAAATGCAAGCGCAGTTGCAATGTCTATTTTTGTTGGCTCAAAATATGAATATCAAACTATTGTAAATCTGGGAAAATTAGTTAACGAGGCAGAAAAATATGGGATGCCTGTGTTAGCTGTTACTGCAGTCGGCAAAGAACTAGGAAAGGATGCAAGATACCTTTCATTAGCATGTAGAGTTGCCGCAGAACAAGGTGCACATATTGTCAAAACATACTATTGTGATAATTTTGAAAAAGTTGTTCAATCATGCCCTGTTCCAATTATTGTTGCAGGTGGAAAGAAAATACCTGAACGTGATGCGTTACAATTAACTTACAATTCAATTAAGGCTGGTGCTGTTGGCCTTGACATGGGTAGAAATATTTGGCAATCTGAACACCCTGTTGCAATGATTCAAGCAGCAAGATCAATTATTCATGGTAATTCTAATGTTGAACAGGCTTACAGTCTTTACAAAAAATTAGCAGCGCAAGATAATCAAAACAAATCAAAAAAACAAAACAACCCTAATCAAAACAAATCAAAAAAACAAAACAACCCTAATCAAAACAAATCAAAAAAACAAAACAACCCTAATCAAAACAAATCCTCTAATTCTAACCAATCAAAATAATAATTTAAAATTATTTATCAATTTTTGATAAATGAATATGCACAATTTTCCATGTCGATTCTTTTACTAATACAAAAGTTGCACGTCCGTTAATTATCATGTGTTCTCCGGTGAATGCTTTATTGTCTACTAGCATTCCTTTTTGTATTAATTCTAATGCCACAATTGCAAAATTATCAAATACGCTAATTTTTGGATTTTTTATTTCATAATTATAATCTGATATGCTGATGAATCTTAGTTCTTCTAACTCGATTGTGGTTTGATAATCTTTAAGATCATATGGTGGCAAGTCGCTAAAACTTGAAAATTTAGGATCATCTAGATGGATTTCTCTTAGTTTGCTTAGATCTTTTGTGATTCCAGACTCAAATAACGTTTCAATTACTTTAATAATTTCTTCATTATCCATCAAAATAATCACTTAAAATTTAAAAATTATCTGTTTAAGTCTTCGGTATTGAAAGGAAACATAAGTATTCTGATGAAATTAGATTAGATTAGAAAAATGGTATCTGAAGAACAAATTAAAGAAATTAGAGATCGAGTTGACCGCCAACATCGAGAATTATACAAGGCAATTAAAATTCTCACTAGAGATATGATTGACTTGAATTATTCAAAAGAAGACTTGGAAGAGATTAGAGATGACATACATCAAAGAATAGATAGATACATGAATGCTGAACTTGATGATAAAGAACTGTTATTCCCTGTTGATAAGGAATACACTCGACATCATAATGATTAATTATTGCTGTCAAAATAGTTTTCCTTTTGCCTGTTACAATTGAATTGTGATTGTTTGTCTATTTGTTTATCTAATTTCATACATTTTCCATCTTTTCTAGTCACGTCATGTTGTAGTCAAGAATTACAAGGTTAAGCAGTCAAAATTCACACCTTGATACATTTTAAATTATGGTGAAAAATTAAATTAATAATATGGAAACTATGACTGGTGCAAAAGCCTTGATGACAGCTATGGAAAAAGAAGGCGTTAAAGAAGTATTTGGTTTACCTGGAGGTGCAAATCTTCCAATGTATGATGAATTTGCAAGATGTGATATTAGACATATTTTGGTAAGACATGAACAATCTGCAGCACATATGGCTGATGGATTTGGTCGTGTTAGCAGAAAACCCGGAGTTTGTTTTGCAACTTCTGGTCCTGGTGCTACCAATATTTTAACTGGACTTGCAACTGCACAAGCTGATTCAGCTCCCATGGTTGCTGTAACTGGTCAAGTGCCTGTTGCAATGATTGGAAAAGATGCATTTCAAGAAAGTGACATTATCGGTATGGCAAACCCTGTTGTCAAATATTCATTTCAACCAAGATTACCTGGAGAAGTTCCTGAATCTGTAAGAAAAGGATTTTACATTGCAGAGACCGGACGTCCTGGACCTGTACTTCTTGACATCCCAAAAGATGTTCAACAAAATGAAGCACCTATGGATTTTCCTGATGAATTTACAATACAAGGTTACCATCCTTGGAACGATCCTGATGTTGCTTCTGTTCAAAAAGCAGTTGATATGCTAGTTAATTCTGAGAGACCAATTATTTTAGCTGGTGGTGGAACTATCATATCTTCTGCATTTGCTGAATTACAATCTGTTGCTGAAACTTTAATGATTCCTGTAGTTACAACCTTCAAAGGAAAAGGTGCATTTCCAGAAAATCATCCTTTATCTTTGGGTCCGATTGGAATGCATGGTCATGCTGAAGCAAATAAAATGATGGCAGAAGCTGATTGTGTTTTAGCTATTGGAACTAGATTTTCTGATCGTTCTGTTGGAACTTTTGAGGCATTTGAAAAACGATTAAAAATTATTCACATGGATGTTGATCCTGCTGAAATTGGTAAAAATCAAACTACGAACATATCTGTGGTTGGAGATGTTCGTGCATCACTTAGAATTATGGTAAAATTACTTTTACAAAAATCACTTAAAAAATCTGAAGACTCTGTTTGGATTAAACACGTTAGAGAAACTAAAGAATACTGGAAAGAGAATTTGAAAATTCACCCAGGTGAGATGGGAGCTGCAAAAATCTTAAGAAAACTAAGAGAATTGCTGCCAAAGGAATCTGTTGTTACTACTGAGGTAGGCCAACATCAAATGTGGGCTTCATTATTTTATGATGTAATTCAACCTGGAACTTTTTTTAGTTCCACTGGTCTTGGTACTATGGGTTGGGGATTCCCTGCATCTATTGGTGCAAAAGTTGCAAGACCTGATGTACCTGTTGTTGATATAGCAGGAGATGGAAGTTTTAGTATGACTGAGAACTCTCTTGCAACTGCTGTATTGGAAGACATACCTGTAATCGTATTTGTTTTAAATAATTCCACATTGGGCATGGTTGCTCAGTGGCAAAGAACATTTTATGATCGAAGAATGGTTGGAGTTGATCAAGGCGGATGTCCTGATTATGTTAAATTAGCTGAATCTTATGGGGCTCAAGGAATTAGGGCACAATCTATGGATGAACTTGACAAAGCAATAAAATCTGCATTAAGTAGTGACGTTGCAACTGTTATTGACATTCCGATTGATCCTGAAGAAGACGTATTGCCATTTGTAGCGCCTGGAACTTCCCTTTCGGATATGATTTTACCTTCTTAGTGATTGATGATGTGGGCAATTCTTTCTATCTTAGTTGAAAACAAACCAGGAATTTTGTTTAAAGTGACTCATCTTTTTAGATCCAGAAATTTCAATATTGATAGTATTTCTGTTGGAGTTACTGATGATGAAAATTATTCCAGAATGACCATTACTACGTATGGCGATGACAAACAAATTATACAAATTGTAAAACAACTTGATAAAATGATAGACACTGTTGAGGTTAAGCAATTAGATGAACATAAAACACTATTTCGTGAACTCTGTATTTTTAACATAAAACTAAGTAGTGCTAGTGATAGTATGGAAGTTAATAAATTGGTTAATGCGTATGGTGGAAAAGTCCATGATGTGAAAAAGGATTCGCTAATGGTTGAATTAACTGCAACTCCTGCTCAAATCAAGGCATTTGAAGAATTAGTAAAACCCTTTGGAATTATCGATGTCGCAAGAACTGGTGTTGCTGCTTTACAAAGGAGTGGAGCTTGAAAGTTAGAGTATTTGATACGACATTAAGAGACGGCGAACAAACTATCGGTGTATCTTTATCGCCGGATCAAAAACTATCCATTGCTAAAAAACTTGATGAACTTGGAGTAGATGCTATAGAAGCTGGTTTTCCAGTAATTTCTGACGGTGAAGCAAAAGCAGTTAAGATGATTACTGACGAGGGATTATCTTGCGAGATTGTAGGATTAACTAGAACCATCAAAGGTGATATTGATGCTGCAGTTGATGCTGGATTAAATTCTGTTCATACATTCATTGCAACTTCAGATATTCACTTACAGTATAAACTTCAAATGACTAGAAATCAAGCACTTGAAAAAGCAATTGAGGCAGTTGAATATGGGAAATCTCGTGGATTACAAGTCGAATTCTCAGCTGAAGATGCTACTAGAACCGATAGGGAATTTTTGAAAAAAGTATTTGGCGAAGTTGCAAAAGCTGGAGCTGACAGAGTAGATATTCCTGACACTGTTGGGTATGCTACCCCTGAATATATTGCAGAAATTACTAGGGACACAATTAT
>JGI26240J51127_1000584_pt1 | contig 14446 bp, 13 predicted proteins | sample SaaInlV_150m_DNA_5_FD_51127 | JGI IMG/M metagenome (IMG submission 51127)
CTCAGAAGGCACTGGTGTAGATGTAGAGTTAGTTTTTACTGACGACAAAGAACACATAGTCTTAGCGACAAACAAAGGTGATAACATAACGTATACCGGTAAACTCGTTACCAGGTGCGGCTATATCATGCCGTATAAATTAGACGATGGTAATATAGAGGATGTTGTAAAGAAGTCGAAACCAGCAGAATAGTTTATTGTGGCTATGCGAGCAGGCCTGCGTTTCTCGACGTTTGATATGACCACGCAAGCTTCACAACCTAAAGCTTGTAGTGACATAATCACGCATTTTTATTCTAATATGAAAAGAAAGTGAGGCGTATTATGTTAAAAAAAGTGTTTTCCTCATTTTTAATCCTGCTTGCACTGATCTGCTTCAGTAATGTTATTTCAACCGCTCAGGAGATTTCCAAGCATGATAAATTAATTGTAACGGGAAACAGGCTGATTACAAAAAAGAAGTTCAATGATGCACACGATGCGTACGATGAAGCAACAAAGCTAAGATCAGATTCCTTTATAGGGTGGTACAACAAAGGCATAGCCCTTGACTTGCTTGGCAGATATGAAGATGCTGTAGTTGCGCTCGAACGGGCAGTCAAGATAGAACCTGATAATCATGAAGCCTGGTTTGTGAAAGGTAACGCATTAGATCATAATACGGAATTTGATGAAGCTATCTCCGCATTCGACAACGCATTACATCTCAAACCTGATTATGTAGAAGCTCTCTATAAAAAAGGGAATATACTTGACCATATTGGCAGATACGAAGAAGCAATAAAAGCATATAACAATATAATTGATTTAAAACCTGGTTCACATGAGGCATGGAACAATAAGGGACTTACACTTGCACGAATACCGGAAAGGAGAGAGGATGCAATAGAATCATACAACAGGGCAATTGGAATAAAACCGAATTATTATGAAGCATGGGTGAATAGAGGAAATGCTTACGTACGCATAAGAAAATATGAGGAAGCTGTTAACTCCTATAAGAAAGCAATTGAGATAAAACCGGAAGAACATGCTGCCTGGGCTGACATAGGCTTTACACTTGCCGACCTTGGAGAGAATGAAAAGGCCGTAGGGGCATTTAGAAAAGCAGTAGAGATAAAACCAAATTCCTACGCTTCATGGAATGGTATAGGCCTGGCACTAGACAAACTGGGAAGATACGAGGAATCAGTAACCGCCTACAGAAAAGCGGCAAAGATAGATCCTGGTTCATACGGCGCATGGACAAATCTGGGCTCTCCCACGCCCGTTCAAACAGACACAACGAAGCCATAGATGCATATAATCATGCCATCAAACTTCAACCGGATTCATACGAAACAATAACAAACAAAGCCCTTGAACTGACAAAGGTTGAAAAATATACAGATGCATTTGCCACTGTTGAAAAAGCTATTAACCTGAAACCCGATTATCCTCAAGCCTGGAATACCAAAGGCGACATTCTTATCAACTTAGGAAAGTTAAATGGGGCTATAAAAGCCTATAACATGACTATTAAAATAATTCCTGATAGTGATGCCTTTGAGATTCCCCGTCTTGGAAAGATCAAATATCAGGCCTTGAACAAGAAAGGCCTTGCTTTCGTTCGTAATGAACAATTTGAAAATGCGGCGGCAGAGTTTGAAAAAGCCCTTAAGATAGATCCGAACTCGTATGCAACCTGGTTGAATAAAGGACTTGCCGAAGTGAGAATTGCTAAATTAGAAGAAGCGCTAACGGCATTTGACAGAGCAACAACACTAAAGCCAGATTCCTATGAAGCTCTAAACTATAAAGGTTTTGTGCTTGAGGACCTTGGGAGATTGCAAGAGGCAGTATTCACGTTTGACAAGGCAGTCAAAGTTAATCAAAATTTCATTGCTGCACTTAACAACAAGGGCCTCGTCCTTGATAAACTTGGAAAGCATGAAGAGGCAATTGAGGCTTATAACAGCGCCATACAGGCGAACCCCACATTTGATGCCGCATGGCTTAACATGGCTTGTACTTACTCACTACTAGGTGAAAGGGATAATATGCTGAATTCATTGAAAAAAGCTATAGACCTAAATCCCAGGTACAAAATAACATTACAACAGATACCTGATTTTCAGAACTACAGAAATGACCCTGAATTTCTAAAACTGTCGGGAAGATAATCATTACAAAGGTAGGATATAACTAATGAACATACAAATAGCAGTATTATGCGATTCGGCGATAGAGTATCAAAATAGGCTTTGTATCCTTGGCACGTTTGACACAATCAGGACACAGACGCTCCCGGCTACCAAACCACAATGTTCAGTAGCATTACAAATACTATGGACCAAGATTGAAGAAGGCACTCATACCATAAAAACCAGATTTATGGATGATGATGGGAATCCAACACTGAAAGCAGTTAACTCTTCTGTCAAAATATCAATCCCTCCTACATCTTCTTTCCTTACAACAAATCACATCCTTAATATTCAACAATTAAAATTCACTAAGAAGGGAAATTATCTGATCGTCATTGATATTGACGGCAATATGAAAACGGAGATCCAACTTCAAGTTCTGCTTAAGGAGTAAGAAACCTGAATCCCGACATAGTTATGGAGATACATCATCCGGCCCGCTAAAGTTTAGATACTCATGACTCGTCAGTATGTTAGGGTGAATGTACCAGTCTCCGGTAAAGGCCTTTGTTGCAATTCTATGAGCAGTTTCAGCCTCTTTTGCCATGGTCACCACATAAACCATTCCACTCGTAACTCCACCCAGAACAGCATAAACAGCCTTAAATGGTATGTATGCTGCAGATGAAACTACACTGCCCGCGATTAAGCCGGCCTTGCCTGCTGGTTTATGCTCCGCATACGTTTTAGCATCTGCATCATTAAGAAAACTACCCTGTACGAAAAAGCTCATACATGAAACGAGCACGACCATTACAAATATTTTTCTCATTCTCTTCTCCCTACAATCGAATTAGAGCTAACACATTAAAGGTAAAGGAATAGTAGGGCAATGGTTAGTAAAATTCAAGGCTTTTTTTATTACCAAAAAATACGTACTGGCAGTATGGGGCATCGGATTGGTCTTTTTACAAACATCGCAAAATAACAGTGACATTTTATGGCATCATACTTAAATGCTCTTGACAATTTTAAATGCAATAAATATCATTACTGTTATAGTAATAAGTTATATTTACAAACCGTACTTTTTGAAAACCGTAAATTAACTAAATCAGGATACATACTCTTGTGGCTAACCATAAAGGAGAGCAAATGAATATAGGCAAATTTACTACAATCATCTGTTTGTTGGCTTTTGTAGCTATCAATGTTGTAATATTATCACCTGCTATTGCTGACGAATCTGAACCTAAGATCGGCTATGGCAGAGGAGGACGGATGTCCGGTAGTTCTAAATCAGCACGTGCAGATGAACCCATCCAACCAATCCCAATTAACTTTGACTTCAATAGAACAAAGGTAGAATTAGGAAAAAAATTGTTCTTTGAGCCACGATTATCCAAATCGGGATGGATCACATGTAATTCCTGTCATAACCTCTCAACCGGCGGTGCAGATAATTTACCCAGCTCTATCGGGCACAAATGGTTTTTGGGGCCTATAAACTCACCTACCGTTCTGAATTCAAAGTTAAATCTGGCACAATTCTGGGATGGTCGCGCTAAGGATCTAAAAGATCAGGCTGGAGGCCCAATAGCGAACCCCCTTGAAATGGGTTCAAACCATGAGCTGGCAGTTAGTATTTTGCAATCAATACCTGAGTACGTACAATGGTTTAGTGAAATATACGGATTGGAAGAGATGTATGGAAATGAAAAAATCAATATAGATCAGGTCACCGATGCTATAGCTGCTTTTGAAGAGACATTGACCACACCAAACTCAAGATTTGACATGTGGCTGAAAGACTATGACAATTCAATTTCTGATTCGGAAAAAGAAGGATATGATTTATTCAAGAAGAAAGGCTGTATTGCCTGTCACAACGGTGTCGGTGTAGGAGGAAACTCCTATCAGAAATTTGGAATGGCAAAACCGTATGACAAAGATACCCATACGCTTGGCAGATACAACGTAACAAAAAGCGAGAAAGACAAATACGTTTTCAAAGTTCCGCTGTTGAGAAATATTGAACTTACAGCTCCCTACTTCCACGATGCAAGCACATGGGATTTAAACGAGGCAGTTAATATCATGGCGGAATATCAATTGGGACTAAAACTTACTGACGATGAAACAAACAAAATTGTGGCATTTTTACGAACTTTGACCGGAGATCAACCTTCAGTTATTTTTCCGATACTACCACCTTCAACTCCTACTACACCGAAACCTAATCGGAATTGATTTTCTATAAAACAACTGTGGATCAGGCTTCACTTCATGCCATGGGCAGGAAGTGAAGTGAATCTACCAATAGCTGATTAATTATATTTACATATCAATTCGCAAAGCGACGTTCAGGTTCACGAAAGCTGAGTAACCTTGAAGTGCCCCTCACCCAATTGATACAATTTCGATAGATTTTTCTCATTAATCATAATATGGAAATTAACGCCAGAATTTACAAAGGTACGTTTCAGAACCTGGCTATGTTCATAAATATATGCCAGCAATTTCCCATCACTGGCATCACATTCTAGTTTAATCTCCGTAACGCCCCTATTTGCGAAACTAACAATTTCCTGTTTCAGCTTTTCCAGACCATTTCCGTTAAGCGCAGAAATAGTTACTACATTGTCATATTTGCTTTGGAAAAAAGTAACGATTGATGAATTTTTCAATACATCTACTTTATTGAGAACCATTATTGAGGGTTTCTTGCTACAGTCAAGTTCCTTGAGAACATTATTAGCGGCTTTAACCTGTTCAATTACGTCAGGAGAGCTGACATCAACAACATGTAGCAGGAAATCAGCCCATATTACTTCTTCGAGGGTTGCTTCAAATGATGAGATTAAATGGTGGGGAAGTTTTCTAATAAACCCTACGGTGTCGCTTAAGATAACCTTTCTGCCATTTCCCAGGTCACATATACTGGTTTTTGTGTCAAGGGTGGCAAAAAGTTTATCTTCAACAAGTACTCCGGCTTCGGTCAATCTATTCATTAAGGTTGACTTACCGGAATTTGTATATCCTACCAGGGAAACGGTTGTGTGCTCTTTTCTTGACTTTGCCTGTCTCTTCCTGCGGTCGGTTACCTGCGCGAGCCTTTTCTTCAAAGTCAGTACTCTTTTTGACACCAACCGCTTGTCCACTTCTAACTGCTTTTCCCCGGGTCCTCTGGTTCCTATGCCCCCTTCTATCCTGGAAAGATGGGACCACATCCTCTTCAAGCGGGGTCTTGTATATTCGAGTTGTGCCAGTTCAACCTGCAATTTTGCCTGAGCCGTTTTCGCTCTCGCGGCAAAAATATCCAAGATCAGTTCACTCCTGTCAATCACCTTCGTATCAATGATCTTCTCCAAATTACTAACTTGTGCGGGAGCAAGATCATCATCGCAGATCACAACGTCTATCTCTTTGTCTTTGCACAGTTCAGCTAATTGAGAAACTTTTCCCTTACCTATGTAATGAGAAGGATCCACCTTCCTCCTTCTCTGCACAACGCTATCCAATACTTTTGCTCCCGCCGTTTCAGCTAAGCTTTTAAGTTCTTCAAGGGGAGCCTCATCATTTTTGTCTTTATGCAATAACGTGTAAAGTAGTATTGCGCGTTCCGCCCTTACTGATAAATCCGTTCTCTTTAGCTCTACCATTTACTGATTACAATTAACGCTTTTTCTTGCAAGCGGCCCTTTTCTTTGTAGCTTTCTTAACTACCTTCTTAGCTGCTGGTTTCTTCTTAGCCGCTACCTTTTTCTTCGCTGCCGGTTTCTTCTTAGCTACTACCTTTTTCTTCGCTGCCGGTTTCTTCTTAGCTACTACCTTTTTCTTCGCTGCCGGTTTCTTCTTAGCTACTACCTTTTTCTTCGCTGGCTTACTGGCTGCTTTATATAAAGACTGCATATATGTTTTTGTTTTTTTCAGACCATGCTTTTTTGCCTGGAAACGAACAGCTTCCAACGTCCTCTTAAGTTTCTTCGCAAGTTTCTGTGTATCACTTTTCGGATACTCTTTTTTCAACGTACTCAATTCNGCCTTTGTCCATAATTTAACAACTGTTTTTTTAACCGTCTTCTTAGCTGGTTTTTTAGCAGCCATAGAAACTTCCTCCTTCTAAAATTGTAAAAGCTAGAACAATAATTAAGTCGCAATCGTCAGTACTCTTTACACTCTCTCCCACACTATAAGTGGCTTGTATCATGCGACTTAATTATTGTCAAGCAAAAAATACACGTTTGCATGCTATAAACTATGATTCCCGCACACTCTTTCCCGTGTGTATATTTTTCTTGATTTAAATTGTTTACATTATAAGATTGAAAAGATTATAAGTTTGTCACTTTCAGTACAAAATCTTTAACCATGAATACACTCATAGCACTACCAGCCTACAACGAAAAAAAAGATATCGGTTTTATTATTTCGCAAATAAAAAAATACGATTTAGACATACTGGTTATAGACGANGGGTCTACAGATGGCACGCAAGATCAATTGTCAGATATTAAAAATATAAACACTATCATCCATGAGAAAAATCGTGGCTATGGACAGACAATTATTGACGCATTCAAATACGGAATTTCAAATGGCTACGACAGCATAATTACAATGGATTGCGACGGTCAACATATACCGGATGAAGTACAAATATTCCTAGCTCAAATATCAAACTATGATATTGTTTCAGGATCAAGATACCTGATACAAGCCAATAAATTAAATCCACAAATCCCACCAGACAGATACGCAATAAATATGGAGATAACCCGAATACTAAACGAGACAACAACGCTTGAGTTAACAGACTCATTTTGTGGTTTTAAGGCGTATAAAACTGATGCAATTAAGGAAATGAAGCTGACTGAAGAAGGCTACGGCATGCCTCTGCAATTGTGGATGCAGGCTTGGAAATTAGGACTCAACATTAAAGAGATACCGGTTGAACTTATTTATAATAATGCAGAGAAACGTTTCAGCGGGGAGCTCGATAACCCTACAACAAGAATTAATTATTACAAAGAGATAATTAAAAGAGAAATGAGTGAAGGCTCAAGAAATCAGCTGGCAGTTTAAATTTGATGTACACAATAAAAAAATTCTTAAAAAACATGGTTTCTACAGACTCATCTTTTAAGGAAAAACGGGAGCAGATGGTAAAAACTCAATTAATAGCCAGAGATATTGTAGATAAGGAAGTACTCCGAGCTATGGCAGAAGTCCCCAGACACGAATTCCTATCTGCAGATCTTTGGGACATAGCTTACGACGACAGGCCTCTGCCAATTGAAGAGAATCAAACTATTTCTCAACCGTATATCGTTGCATATATGATCCAGGCGCTTTCAATTAAGAAGGAAGACCGGATCCTTGAAGTGGGTACCGGTTCCGGCTATCAAACTGCACTTCTTGCAGAAATACACGAAAAAGTTTATACTGTTGAGGTCAGGGCACAACTGGCACACAAGGCGATGGCAAAGATGAAGGAGTTAGGCTATGGAGACAGAGTAAAGCTTCATATTGCTGACGGGAGTGTAGGTTACGAAGAAGAAGCTCCTTTTGACGGTATAATAGTGGCCGCAGCAACTTTCGATATACCTGAACCACTTATTAAACAACTTGCAGAAAAAGGAAAGATTATAATACCTATAGGTGGCACTGACGTACAAACTTTAGTCAGGGCTACAAAAGTAAAAGGAAAATTAATAAAGGAAGAGCTCTTTCAATGTATGTTTGTTCCATTGGTCAGGCAAGAGTTCAAAAACAATTAGGCCCAGCAGTGATTATTCAACATCATATACCTTCTCTGTACATTCACATTCCATTTTGCATAAGCAAATGCATATATTGTGATTTCAACTCAATTGTAACAAAGTCACAAATAATTGATGAGTATCTACAAGCTATTGAACAGGAACTTCAATCGGCAACCGGAAAGCACTCCTTTAAGACTATTTTTATAGGTGGTGGCACACCAACTGTTCTAAACGAGACGCAACTAGACAGACTGTTGAATATGATCTCCAAACACGTCGATGTCCCCAATCTCAAAGAATATACTATTGAGGTAAACCCGGGCACATTGAGCGACGAAAAAGCCATCATCATGAAAAACAGCCATGTTGACCGGATCAGTATTGGTATTCAATCCTTTAACGACAGATATTTGAAACTTCTCGGACGAATCCACTCTGCAAATGAAGCAAAAGATATTTTTCTTAACTTAAGAGAGAAAGGATTCAATAATATCAGTATTGATCTCATTTACGGCTATCCTGCTCAAACCTTAAACGAGTGGAAGAAAGACTTACGAGAATGTTGCAAGCTGGATCCGGAACACATCTCTGCCTATTGTCTTACTTATGAACAGGGAACACCAATTGTTGAGATGACGGATTCCGGAACCCTTCAGAAATTAAGTGAAGAGGATGAGCTGAAAATGTACGAATACACAAATGATTTTCTCTGTGACAAAGGTTATAATCATTACGAGATATCAAATTTTGCAAAGCAGGATAAAGAGTGTCGGCATAATACCGTACTGGGAAAACAGGGAATACATCGGAATAGGCGCCGGAGCATTTTCCTATGTTAATGGCGAACGATACTGTAATATAAAGAGCGTAAAAGAGTACACCTCTTCATCTATATCAAAGAAGAGGTTAAAATGCTTTTCTGAGAAATTACCTCAGAAGCAGCGTGCATCTGAAATACTCATTATGGCGTTGAGAATGACATCAGGAATATCAAAAAAAGAATTCACTCAAAGATCCGGTTTTGATTTAAACGAACTTTTTGAAAAACAATTAAATAATCTTACACAAGCAGGCCTAATCAACTTCGATGACGAAAGAGTTAAGTTAACAAGAAAAGGCCTGTCTGTAGCAGACTCAGTAATGATGGAATTTGTGTAACAACTTTATTAAGGAGCTATTCAATTGATAAATGCAATAGATATGCGAAAAGGACTGGTTGTAAAGATTGACGGAGAACTTTATACGGTAACCGGCTTTAATCACGTCACCCCAGGCAAGGGACGTGCTCATATGCAGGTAAGCATAAAAAGCTTAAAACAGGGCAATGTCACACAAAAACGTTTTAGGCCATCAGATAAGGTGGAAGATATATTTGTGGATCGCTGTGACATGGAATATTTATATCAGGAAGGCAACAACTATTGCTTTATGGACACAGAAAGCTACGAGCAGGTTTTTCTTTCAAAGGAGGTACTTGGAGACGCAATGTCTTATCTAGCGCCAAACTCCAAAGTATCGGTTTCGCTTTACAATAATAATGCAATCGGAATAGAACTTCCATCCACTGTCACATTGAAGATTACAGAGACAGATCCGGGCACAAAAGGTGATACAGTAACAAATGTATTCAAACCGGCAACACTGGAAACAGGCTATGTAACCAAAGTGCCACTTTTTGTAAATACCGATGAAATGGTAAAAATTGATACACGTACGGGTGAATTCATGGGTCGAGCATAGAATGAAACATATTGAAGAATTTAGGAATTGATTGAATGCAGACAAACATAGAAGAATCTATAAAAACATATGGTAAAAAGATTGATGATCTACTCAAAGAGATCATTCCCCCGGATAGAGATGACTATTTAAGCGAACCGATATGGCATCATCTGAGAACTGGAGGAAAACGCATAAGACCCGCTATATGTCTGATTACGTGCGAGGAGCTGGGCGGCAACCCGGATGAAGCGCTCCATTTCGCACTGGCTATAGAGATCTTACACAATATGTTTCTTCTGCATGATGATATAGAAGATGAAGATACTATGCGACGCGATCAACCAACCGTATGGGTCAAATATGGTGTCGCCAATGCTATCAATGCAGGTGATTATCTACTGGCACGGGCATACCACTGTATTCTAATAAGTCAGATACCATCAGACAGAAAGTTGAAGCTCTTAGAGATATTCAATCTAACGTACGAAAAAACGGTAGAGGGCCAGGCACTGGATATCAATGCAAGAGGAGCTACGGATTATACCGTTGAAAAATACCTTGAACTTGTAAGACTGAAAACGGGGTATTATCTCGCCTGTGGAATGGTCGGAGGTGCCGTAGTAGCATCAGGAAATATTGAGGGAACTATAGATAAGATTTGGGCGTTAGGTAAGTTAATGGGACCCGCATTCCAGATAAAAGACGATCTGATTGATTTAACGGTAGGCAAAGGACGCGGAGGAGTTATCGGATCAGATATTAAAGAGGGAAAAGCCAGCTTCTTATATGCGTATACATTAGAGATAGCAAATGATGACGACAAAGCATCACTTATCGAAATAATGACGAAACAGAGAGAAGAGACAACTGATGATGATGTACAATCTGTTCTGAATATTTATAATAAACATGGCGCTATAGAACATGCACAAGTGTACGCCGATGATTTAATAAAACAGACTTATGATATAATCGATGAGATACCAACTGACAATAAAGCAGTCTTCAGGGATATCGCAAACTTTATGGCTCAGCGTATGACATAATAACTAATGCAAAATAGTCAATAACTTGTAACATTTACAATAATTTTTTTACAAAAGGAAAGCACATGAAAAACATCTGTAAACTAACAAATCTCTATCCAATTGCTTGCCTGATAGTGGCGGCACTCTTAATAAATGGATGCGGAAATGATGAAACACCGGAAGTGGCTGTTGCACCGACAGAGGTGAAAGTTGAAGCACCGGTTGAGAAAAAACCAGTAGCCAAGCTTCCAAATCTGGGTACAGATGCGGAAGACTATTATACNTTCGGCATTGATGCGATAAAAGAGGGAAACTTTACCCTGGCAGTTCAGGCATGGGAGAAGGCAGTAGAAATTAATCCTAAGATGGTCAAAGTATATAATTACCTGGGACGTGCCTACTATACACAAGGCATGATAGACGGTGCAATCGATGCTTATAAAAAAGCGGCAGAGCTTGATCCTGCCAACCCGCAAAGCTATATAAACCTCGGAATTACTTATAGATACGACAACGAATTTGAATTGGCAATAGAAGAACTCAACAAAGCAATCGAATTAAACCCCCTTTCCGCACTTGCGTATGATGAGATCGGAATGGCCCTGATGAAATTAGAGAAACACGATGAAGCCATTGCCGCATTTGAGAATGCGATAGCTATTGACGCAGAATTTCCACAGCCGCATAACAACCTCGGAGTCATCTACCTGATGCAGGGNAAATCAAAAGATGCTGACAACGAATTTAAAAAGTTCGAGGAGTTAATGAAAGAGAAAGACGCAAAACAGGCGAAAATAATGGGNGGAGCATCACATTAAAATTATTAATTAACTAAACAATAAACTATAGGAAACTAATCTATGAGAAAATATCTATCAATCTCTTGCATGGCTCTANCAATTGCATGCATCACCTTCACTACCGGTTATGCGCACGAGGGAACAGAACTCTCAACAAAAGACCTTGCAAGCCAGATTGGAAAAACAGAAACAGAACTTAAGGAAATAGATAAGAAAATTATTGCATACAACGAGAAAGTTATCGCCAACCAGGACGACGCAGACACACATTTTAATCTCGGTGTCCTGTACGAACAGAAGATGAAGTTCAATGATGCAATATCAGAGTACCAGAAAACAATNCAGCTGAAACCGGATNCCATTGAAGCNCGNATNAANCTCTCCCTCGTCTANACCGAACGCAANATGTATGAAGAGAGTGTNGGTACACTGAAACAGGTGCTGAAGATAGACCCTGACAATGTGGATGCACATAAATACCTCGGACGCTCCTATTACAAAACAGGCCTGCTGAATGAAGCGCTTGGAGAGTTCAAAAGAGCCCTGGAGCTGGAAAAAAAAGATCCCGAAATTCACTGCTACCTTGAAAGCGTCTATTTCAGCATGGGACAGCTGGATGATGCTGTAGCCGAACTTAAAAAGGCGATAGAGATTGATCCACAATTCAAGACAGCGCACCTTAATCTGGGTTTTGTCTACTATGAACAGGGTAAGCTTGACGAGGCAATGGAGGAGTATGAACTTGCTATTGGTATTGATCCAAAATTTGCGGATGCATATAGTAATATGGGACTGGTCTATTGTGAGAAGAAAATGTTTGATGACGCCATTACCATCCTTAAAAAGGCGATAGAGATTAACCCTACACTACCCGACGCTCACAGTAATCTGGGTTTTGCATACTGGAATAAGGGGCTTACGGACAAAGATGAAGAGATGAAGAAGAAAGCCATGCGCGAGGTTACTATATATAAAGGGTTAATAGGAGCACAATAATCTCTTAATGAAGCTTTTGATAATTATTAGTGCCTCACAAACAACCACTACACTACATTAAGCACATCCAAACGTAGGGGCAATCCTTAGATTGCCCCTACGTCAACACAAAGGCTACTTATGCGAAAGCTTTCGGTCAAAATAGCCATTATACTTTTCGCAATCTTTACCACCATATTAACTGCCACATCCACCATTGTCTTTCTCGTAAATAGAGGGACGCTAACACACGTTATTGAACGTCAGATCAAAGCAAACACTAATTTCGATATCAATATTGCAGACATCCATCTGAACATTTTTTCCGATTTTCAGTTGAAGCAAATNAGTGTAAAAGGGTTTAGTGATCAGAAACAATTTACACTTGAATGTAACACACTTACTATTCGTTATAAACCCTTTGATCTTCTGAGAAGATGTATAAAAAGTATAGATCTTTCTGATGTACAAATCATTCTGAATACAAAAAATGGTGAAACAATCGGCTCTCCTTCCTCGCATGATTACGAACTCACACACTTCAGTTTAAAAGACGTTTACCCTGAACACCTCCTTGTTGAAAACATTTCCATCAACAACACAAGAGTAAAAATTATGACAGGTGGTTATCTCTTTGAATTAACTGAAATGGATATGCAAGTTAAAGAAATCCAACAGGCAAAGCCTTTTGATATTTCAATAAATGGAAATTTTTCCTTATCAAATCCTCCAAATGAAACTTCTTCAAACCTGCATGGAAAAATTGACATAAACACAACATACAGCCTACCGGAAGACAAATTAATAATACAGGACAGATCTTACTTTTTCATAAACGATTTAGAAAAAATTTCAATTAACGGTAAAGCATATTCTATTCTCTCTGTTCCCGAAATACATTGTAAGATAAGCAGTAAATCTCTTTCAAAAACCTTTAAGGCTATTATCCCTGAGAATTTTAAGGATTGGTCATTAAATGGCAACCTCTCAATGAGTACCACCATAGACTATGCAGGCAAAGACAGTCCACAGAAAATGACAGCCATCACAGACTTGTCCGCTTCTCAACTCAAATTTTCATCACCTGACTACGATTTTTTTGGAGAAGGGATAACCGGACATCTCAAAATAAATATGAGTACCGACAGAGATTTGAAAAATTTCTCTTTTGACACAAACGGTACATTCGAACCCTTCCTGATTCAACTCAGAGAGTTTACCACAGACATGAAAAACAGAAAAACACACTTCTCTCTCAACGGTAATTATGATATTCAAAATGAAAATTTAAACGAAGTTAACGGTGCTATATCCTGGGATAATTTAGGAACCCTTACAGCATTGGGAAATATCCTGAGCATAACCAATAATCTCCATCTTAACATGAACATCGAGCTGGAAAAGCTTGACAATGCGGCCTTCTTTGAAACCTTTATCAAAGACACGGTCGAATACTCCAATCCTGTTTTATTCAATACCCGTATTGAAGGAGAGTCGAGTTCACATTTTTATATTAATGGCTCTAAAAAAGACTTAAACATCAGTGGATATCTCAACGTAAAGAATTTAAACATTATATACGGAGATATCTCTCTTGAAGATGCAAACATTGATCTTCCCATTTCCATGGCATATCCCCGTTCCAAAACGCTGATACAAAAGCAGGATATTCCAGATTCACAATACGGGACAGTTCAATTTAAAAAGCTCTCTTACGGCCCACTTGATATCGATAATATCCGGATCAGTCCTATAATTATTTCAAATAATTTTTTTATTAAAGGTCCCTTTAAAGTACCTGTTTTCGATGGCACAATAGACATCAGGAATGTATCTATGGAAAATATTATAAATAGTGATAGAAAAATTGAGCTTGGATTCCAGCTAAACAATATCAGCCTCGAAGCGTTGACAACCACTTATAAACTGACACCATTTGAGGGTATCCTAAGCAGCTCCATTATCTCTTTCCAGCAGCAAGGACAAAGACTTCATTCAGATGACAAGATGAACATAAAACTCTTCGGTGG
>JGI26240J51127_1000586_pt1 | contig 14438 bp, 14 predicted proteins | sample SaaInlV_150m_DNA_5_FD_51127 | JGI IMG/M metagenome (IMG submission 51127)
AAGCGCATGGTACCTGCCAGTGCATAGGCAACCACCAAAGGTGGAGACGCTAGAAAGGCTTGTTTCGCATAAGGATGAATACGACCATCAAAATTACGATTACCAGAAAGCACCGCTGTTGCATACAAATCACGCTCAATAATCTCATCACGAATAACAGGATTTAGCGCACCAGACATACCATTACAAGTTGTACAGGCAAAGCCCACGATACCAAATCCAAGCGCTTCAAGTTCACTTAACAAGCCCGCTTCTTTTAAGTAAAGTTCAGCAACTTTTGAACCTGGTGCAAATGAAGTCTTAACCCAAGGTTTACGAACCAGGCCAAGCTCATTAGCCTTACGCGCAACTAGTCCAGCGGCAACAACATTGCGCGGATTAGAAGTGTTAGTACAAGAAGTGATCGCAGCGATAATAACCGCACCATCAGGCATTTTTCCTGCGGCTTCTTCAGCCTGCGCTTTATCCAAATTCTTAGCGATACCACTTGACACAAGATCAGCAGTTGCTAGGCGACGATGAGGATTAGATGGGCCCGCCATATTACGACCAACCAATGATAAGTCAAACGTGAGCACACGCTGATATTGAGCATTTACCAAATCATCTGCCCAAAGGCCTGTTGATTTTGCGTAGCGCTCAACTAAAGCAACTTGTTCAGGATCACGACCTGTTAACCTTAGATAATCAATGGTTTGCTCATCAATATAGAACAAACCTGCTGAGGCGCCATATTCAGGCGTCATGTTAGAGATTGTTGCACGGTCTCCGATTGTTAGATTTTTAGTGCCATCACCAAAAAATTCTAGATAAGCTGAAACAACCTTTTCGTTTCGTAAAAACTCAGTAATGGCAAGAACCACATCAGTTGCTGTAATACCTTCCTGGCGCTCACCTATTAGCTTAACACCAATAATATTAGGTAGACGCATCATAGATGGCAAACCAAGCATAACTGTTTCTGCCTCTAATCCGCCCACACCAATTGCCATCACTCCCAATGCATCAACGTGTGGCGTATGAGAATCGGTACCCACACAAGTGTCAGGAAATGCAACACCTTCTCGCGCTTGAATAACGGGCGACATTTTTTCCAAATTAATCTGATGCATAATGCCGTTACCCGCAGGAATAACATCAACATTTTTAAAAGAGGTCTTGCACCATTCGATAAAATCAAAACGGTCTTTATTGCGACGATCTTCAATGGCACGGTTTTTTTCAAATGCATCTGCGTCAAAACCAGGTGCCTCAACCGCAAGAGAATGATCAACAATTAACTGAGTCTGCACTACCGGGTTAACCTTAGCAGGATCTCCGCCTTGATCTGCAATAGCATCACGCAAACCTGCCAAATCAACCAATGCTGTCTGCCCTAAGATATCATGACAAACGACACGGGCAGGATACCAAGGAAAATCTAAATCTTGCTTGCTTTCAATAAGTTGCTTTAGCGAGTCTGTGAGCATCTCTGGCTGGCAACGACGCACAAGCTGCTCGGCGAGAATACGAGACGTATAGGGAAGCTTAGCGTAAGCACCAGAAGTAATTTCATCAATTGCTTGACGCGTATCGAAATAATCTAAATCTGTACCATCAAGGTGTTTGCGATAATTTGTATTCATTGGTTACTTTTTTCCGTCAATTTACTTTCTTGTTGTCTTAAGTTTATTTGAGTAGGCTATTCAATTAAGCCACTCATTGTTATACATTTATCCACGATCAGCCAAAGGTACAAATGTAAGATTCTCAGGGCCAGTATAGTTTGCCGCTGGGCGAATTATCTTTCCGTCCTGGCGCTGTTCAATCACATGTGCTCCCCAGCCTGTTGTTCTTGAGATAACAAAAAGTGGCGTAAACATATCGGTTGGAACACCCATTTGCTCATAAGAAACTGCCGAGAACCAGTCTAGATTTGGAAACATTTTCTTTTCATCCATCATCACCGATTCAATACGTTCAGCAACCTTGAACATGGTTGTATTTCCATTTGACTCAGAGAGCTGTTTTGCAACGCGTTTAATAACTTCATTACGCGGATCAGAAACGGTATAAACAGGATGACCAAAGCCAATAATAATTTCTTTACGTGCCATGCGTTCACGAATATCCGCTTCAGCTTCTTCAGCATTGTTATAACGCTTTTGAATATCAGAGGCCACCTCATTAGCACCACCATGTTTTGGCCCACGTAATGCGCCAATTGCACCCGTAATACAAGAATGAATATCAGATTCAGTGCCCGCAATAACTCGCCCTGTAAAGGTTGAAGCGTTAAACTCATGCTCCGCATAAAGTATTAATGAAACATGCATAGCTTTTACCCACTCATCAGAAGGTAACTCTCCATGCAGCATGTGTAAGAAATGCCCGCCAATTGAATCATCCTCTGTCTCTGTCTCAATGCGTTTGCCATTGTGGCTAAAGTGATACCAGTACAATAGCATAGAGCCAAAACTAGCCATCAAACGATCCAGGGCAGCGCGTGCTTCTGCTTCAGGATGATCATCCTTTTCTGTCATGCAAGTACCCATAGCAGAACAACCTGTACGCATTACGTCCATTGGGTGTGCTGAAGGTGGAATATTTTCCAGAATATTTTTAACAGCTGTTGGCAATCCGCGCATACCTTTTAACTTAGCTTTGTAAGACTTAAGTTGGGAAGCTGTGGGCAAAGTACCATGAATAATAAGATGTGCAATTTCTTCAAATTCAGCCTTTTCTGCAAATTCAAGAATATCATAACCACGATAATGTAAGTCATTGCCCGTGCGTCCTACTGTACACACGGCAGTATTTCCTGCTGGCGTACCGGAAAGAGCAACTGATTTTTTTGGCTTAAAGCCCGGTGTTGTTTGGGTTGTTTCACTCATGATTATTTTTCCTCGTTTGCAAATAATTGATCTAGTTTTTGTTCGTATTCATGGTATCCAAGAAAGTCATACAATTCCATGCGTGTTTGCATTGTATCGACGACATTATTTTGATGACCATCTGCTTTAATATGTTCATAAACATTTAGCGCTGCCTTGCTCATAGCGCGAAATGCACTTAGTGGATATAACTGAAGTTTTACACCAACAGAAGCAAGCTCCTCAGATGAAAATAAAGGTGTTGCCCCAAATTCGGTAATATTTGCCAATACTGGCACATTAACAGCTTTAACAAACTCTTCATACTGCTCAAGTGTATTAATAGCTTCTGGGAAAATCATATCTGCACCAGCCTCTACGCAAGCAATAGCTCTGTCAATCGCAGACTGCATACCTTCGACTGCCAATGCATCTGTACGTGCCATAATCACAAAATCCGAGTCTGTCTTCGCATCTACAGCAGATTTCACACGGTCAACCATTTCTTGTTGACTGATAATTGCCTTATTAGGGCGATGACCACAGCGCTTTTGCATAACTTGATCTTCAATATGAACAGCGCCAGCACCAGCACGCGTAAACTCACGAACGCATCTGGCGATATTAAAAGCGCCACCCCAGCCTGTATCAATATCAACTAATAATGGCAATGTGGTCGCATCAGTGATGCGATAAGTATCTTCCAATACATCCTTCATGGTGGTAATACCCAGATCAGGAATACCCATTGAACAAGCAGCCACGCCACCGCCTGAAAGGTATATAGCCTGGTGGCCAACTTTTTCTGCCATAATGGCCGAATAAGCATTAACTGCACCAACGACTTGCAATGGGTTGTTATCTTCTACTGCTTGACGAAACGCTTTACCTGCACTCATATTTATTCCTTGATTTCTTCTTGATTTAATAAGTTTTCTAAAATTTTCCATGCGCCACTAATATGTCTGCGCATTAATATTTCTGCCAATTCGGGATCTCTATCATTAATTGCATTAACAATTGCATAATGATCATGCAATGCTGGCTCCACTCGAAATGGTATTTGACTGGTGCGATGACGACACATTCTTAATACTTGGTATAACTTATCATTCAAATAATTAATAAGCCACTGATTTTGACATTTGGAAAAAATATAATAATGAAAGTCCAAATCCCCTTCTTTTTGAAAATACTGCTTGCCATCTGATTGCTTGATGGTCGCTTCATGTTTTTCTAATAAACGATATAAATTGTCAATATCAGACTGAGGCATAGCAACACAAGCTAATCGCACAGCAAATCCTTCCATTGCTTCACGCATTTGATACACATCTCTCATCATGGCACAGTCTAGAGTAATAACCCTGGTGCCAGAGTGAGGACGACGATCCACCAATTGAATAGACTCCAGCTTGTGCAAGGCTTCACGCAATGGTCCGCGGCTAATGTCATATGATTTGGCTAAATCCGTCTCACCTATCTTTTGTCCTTGCGGAATAACACCGGTAATAATATCCTCTTTAATCTGCTGAAACACATGCTCAGATAGCGTGTCTTGCTTGATAGGCTGTAAAACATTTACATTCATATTGTCAACAATATTTAAAATAAAAAACTAAATTAAGCTAAATTCTACTAAACCTACCAATCATTGTCAACAATCATAAAATAAAAAATCATAATTTGAAAAAATGGGCGAAAAAAAATGACGCCGTAGCGTCATTTTTAATTAAAACAGTTTTTAACTAGATGCTATTCTTGAACCTCTTGAACTTCGTCAACACCTTCGTCAACAGAGGCTACTGATAATTCTGCTTGGATTTCCTGCGTCGTTTCAGCGTCATGAACCTTCTGTTGTGCAGTTAACTCCTCTTCCATGGCATACTCTTCAGTTAGAATGGATGCATTGATAAGACCCGCCTCAATCTCTCTAAGAGCAACAACAGTCGGCTTATCTTTACCCACATCTAAAGTTGATCTATAGCCACCAGAGCTTAATTGGTGGGCACGTTTCGCAGCAACCAATACTAGCTCAAAACGATTATCTACAAAATCCAAACACTCTTCAACAGTTACTCTTGCCATAATACTCTCTAACTTTTAGTTATGATAAAATCAATCAATTTTACACGAAAATTAACAGGCGCAATATTTTATGGAAAGACTAATTGTTCTAGATACTGAAACCACTGGAATCGAGCCCTCTGAGGGTCATCGTATTATTGAAATTGGTTGTACTGAAATCGTTGATCGAGAGATTACCGAAAATAACGAATACCATCAATACGTTCAGCCTGAGCGCAATGTAGGCGACTCAGTTCGAATTCACGGCATTACCGATAAGTTTTTAACTGGAAAACCTAAATTTGAAGAAATTGTTAGCGAATTTATGGATTATATTAAAGGGGCAACTTTAGTTATTCACAACGCTCCTTTCGACTTAGGCTTTCTGAATCATGAGTTAAAACTATTTGGATCTGATGACGCATTGAAGACCATTGTACGATTATTGACTCATTGGAGTTGTCTAAACAACAGCGTCCAGGTACGCTACACAACCTTGACTCTTTATGTCGCCGCTTTGAAATTGATGCCAGTGCTCGAACTGTACATGGCGCCCTACTTGACGCACAAATTCTGGCACAGGTTTATTTAGCCATGACTGGTGGTCAATCAACCTTATTTAGTAATGAGCAATCCTCTGGTGCAGAAGATAAAAAAAATCAAAAAATTATTCGAGTAAATCGTGATCTTGGCAAAATTAAAATCGTCCAAGTGAGCGAAAAAGAGCTTGAAGCGCACCGCACTTACTTTGAAAACGTTTAATTAAATTAATTATGAACTATCAAGATTTACGAGAATTTATTGCCGAGCTTGAAAAACGCGGCGAGCTTAAACGCATCACCACTGAAGTTAATGCAAGCTTAGAAATAACTGAAATCTGTCGACGTACACTCGATCAGCAAGGGCCTGCCTTATTGTTTGAAAATGTTAAAGATTCAAGTATTCCTGTCTTGGCTAACTTGTTTGGCACCACAGGGCGCGTTGCAGCAGCCATGGGGCAAGAAGATTTGGTGGCACTTAGAAAGCTTGGAAAACTACTAGCTGAACTTAAACAACCAGAGCCTCCTAAGGGTCTAAAAGATGCCTTTGAAAAGCTACCAACCCTTAAAAAAGTTCTTAACATGCCGGTTAAAACTGTTAAAAAAGGTCAGTGTCAAGAGGTTGTTGTTGAGGGTGATGCGGTAGATTTGTCAACTCTTCCCATTCAAACTTGTTGGCCAGGAGATGTCGCTCCACTAATTACTTGGGGCTTGACCATTACCAAAGGGCCTTTAAAAAAGCGCCAAAACTTGGGTATTTATCGTCAGCAAGTAATTGGCAAAAATAAGCTTATTATGCGCTGGCTATCTCATCGTGGCGGTGCACTAGACTTTAAAGACTGGTGTGAGAAAAATCCAGGCAAGCCGTATCCAGTAGCCGTGGCTATTGGTGCCGACCCTGCCACCACACTAGCAGCTGTTACTCCAATTCCTGATAGTTTAAGTGAATACGCTTTTGCTGGCCTTCTACGCGGCAAAAAAACCAAAGTATGCACTTGTATTGGCAGTGACCTGCAAGTACCTGAAAATGCTGAAATTATTCTTGAAGGTGTTATTCATCCTGACGAGATGGCTGACGAAGGTCCGTATGGCGATCACACGGGCTACTACAATGAAGTTGAGCGTTTTCCTGTATTTACGGTTGAACGCATCACTCATCGCAACAATCCTATTTATCATTCCACTTATACCGGCAAGCCTATTGACGAGCCTGCTGTTTTAGGCGTGGCACTCAATGAAGTCTTTGTTCCTTTGCTTCAGCAACAGTATCCAGAAATTATTGATTTTTACCTACCGCCTGAAGCATGCTCATATCGAATGGCCGTGGTTAGCATTAAAAAGCAATACCCAGGTCATGCCAAACGGGTGATGATGGGGGTTTGGTCATTTTTGCGTCAATTCATGTACACCAAGTTTGTCATTATTGTTGATGATGATATTGATGTAAAAGACTGGAAAGAGGTTATTTGGGCAATGACTACACGTGTTGATCCAACTCGCGACACCACGCTCATCGACAATACACCAATTGACTATCTTGATTTTGCCTCTCCTGTTTCTGGCTTAGGCTCAAAAATGGGAATAGATGCCACCAACAAACTCCCTGGAGAAACTGATCGTGAATGGGGTACACCAATTGTCATGGATAAAGATGTCATTCAAAGAGTTGATGATATCTGGTCAGAATTAAAGATTGATTAATTATAAAAAATCCTGAATTAACTATTTACAATTCATCGTAACAAAGTATAATTCTTTTTTTTCGGAGTATAGCGCAGTTTGGTAGCGTATCTGGTTTGGGACCAGGTGGTCGGGGGTTCAAATCCCTCTACTCCGACCATATTATAAGTTTTGCTCATAAACCTCTATCAATCTTAACGGATTTCAACAGAGAGGCACCTTTTTTAGGTTTATGCGCCCTTAGCTCAGCTGGATAGAGCAACGGCCTTCTAAGCCGTAGGCCTCAGGTTCGAATCCTGAAGGGCGCACCAAGTTTATGGCGGGAATAGCTCAGTTGGTAGAGCCCCGGATTGTGATTCCGGTTGTCGCGGGTTCAAACCCCGTTTCTCGCCCCATACTCTGTCTGTGTTTGCAGACAACTTCATTCAAATAAAGACATAGGAAAACCTCTTTCTGTGCCTTTTTGCGTGCAATTTATCTGGAGCAGTCTATTGTGTTAATTTCCACTTAATAATAAAACCACATAAATAGCATCATCTAAATATCATAAAATGATACGAATAGACAATTAAACGTATCATAGAAGTAAATATTTTAAATCTATTGTTTGGCGATATTAGTTTGAAATATGATTTGCTTGATAATAAGTCGGCTTATNAGTACAATGTTAATAAAAATTGCATGCGTGTAAATGGGGGGATGGTTTTGATAATTAGTTATATAAAAATAGTCTTTTTAACAGTTTTTTTACTCATCTCAACTTTTGCTTTTTCTAACAGCTGGATACTTGATAAAAGTGATTATGAAAATAATCAACCCTCTCTAAGAGACTGTATAAATATAATGAAAAAAGGTGTTTTAGTTGATTCCAAACCTATCAATAGAAACCAGCCTTTGGAAACATATATATATGGCGATTATATGTATAGTGTTCGCTGGAATACAATTGAAGAAATGCTTGTATGCTATTACGATGGCAAGCTTATCGACTCTCAAGATAACAAAAGCCAAATACTGCCAAGATAGTATAGAAAACCTCACGCCCACCATGATTATGAATCAAAAAAAATGGGCTCATTACGCTCTTTATTAAACCTCTATCCCCATTTCTCGTAGTGTTAAATACGCCTCAAGATCATCACATCCACCAACATGCCTGTCGCCTAGAAAAACTTGAGGATAAGTTAGCTCATTCGGGGCCATTTTAAGCATATCGCTGTTAGTCCACGTAACCTCATCAACTAAACGAATTTCATATCTAACACCCTCTTCATCCAGCATATTTTTTGCTCGAGTGCAGTACGAGCAATTTGGTTTGGTCCAAATGATATTTTTCATTATTATTCCTCTGGAAATTTAGAGGTAAAAATACGATTAACATCTTGTTCATCAAAAAATAAATGCTCATTACAGATTTCATTATGGATAGATATTTCTCCTTGCTCGTTGAGCAAATCTCGCGCATCTTGCTCACCTAAATCAAAGATAATTTTTTCAAAGCGTTCTTTATTTTGCGTGCATTCATAGCTCACCCAGTCTGCCTCAAATAATTGCAAAGTCTCTTCATGGAATAGGCGATGAAGCAACCGCTCTGCATCCAGCTCACTCAGCTCTTTATCAGTAACCGTACCTGCTAGTGTACAGACTCTATGCCAACCCTCGGTATTGTATTGATCCGCTTCTGGCATTTTTTGAATGAGCATGGCTGATAAATTATCCTTAGTTGACGAAACCCATAATTTTGAATCAAGCTGCTCCGACTGCGAAAAGTAATCTTCGAATGTAGCAACCAAACCTTGTGAATTTCTAGGAACTAATGATTGAAAACTGTGGTCTGTTTGTGCATTGTATAAAGTGGCAACAATTTGCCCTTTACCCAAAATTTTATCCAAAGAATCACTTGGCTTAATAGTGCCATTTGCTCTCACCATGCCGCGAATCTTAAGCTCACTACTCACCTCAACGAGCAGCAAACTAACAACTCCATCACCCTGGATTTGCAGAGTAAGCTTACCTTGATGCTTCATGCCACTGGCCAAAAAGATTGCTAAAGCGCTCAACTCACCAAATAATTGGCGAACTAGAGGGCTATAACTACGATTTTGAATCATTTCTTGCCAAGCATCATTAAGTGAAAGATGCTGGCCACGAATGTTCAAATCTTTAAATAAAAATCTGTTTATTGTATTCATAGGTATTATTTTAATTTATGACCACTATAATTGAAAGAAAAATCATCATTAAAACTAACAATCAATTATTAATTGATGCGTTAGCAGAATCAACACATCTATCAAAACAAACACTTAAGTCTGCACTTGACAAAGGCTGTGTTTGGCTAAAAACGGGCAAAAAGACCAACCGAGTTCGACGCATTAAAAAGCCGTTAAAAATTGGCGACGAAGTATATATTTATTTTAATGAAAAAATTCTATCTTCAGACCCTACTCAGCCCACTCTACTGCTAGATAAAAAAGGCTATAGTATTTGGTTTAAACCTGCCGGTGTGTTTTCTCAGGGCTCAAAATGGGGAGATCATTGCGCACTAACTCGACTGGTTGAAAAAAAATTAGACCGGCCTAGTTTTCTAGTACATCGATTAGATCGTGCTACGAGCGGCCTAATGATACTGGCACACTCAAAAACTATGGCCAGGGATTTTTCCAAATTATTTGCCGATAGACTAATCAAAAAAACCTATCTGGCTATTGTTGCTGCAAATTTTCCAGTTGACAAGGTTAGCCTAGATGGGGATATTGATAAGAAACATGCCTTAAGCCATGTAACTAAACTTGCAGAAAACCAAGAAAAATCCCTGCTTAATGTGCGCATTGAAACTGGAAGAAAACACCAAATTAGAAAACATTTAAAAAGCTTTGGCTTCCCTATTGTTGGCGACAGACTCTACGGCACTGCTCAAAAAAATCATCCAGAAGATTTGCAATTACAAGCTGTAAATTTAGTTTTTAAATGCCCTATTGACCAGCAACCAATTNATATTACACTACCTGAGTCAGACCAACTAAAACTCTAGTTAAGAGCAGTCTCGCTCCACTTCTTGATCCCAGATAGCTGGGATAATAATCCTCAAGCACTCCATCACTGACAACTCAGCACAAATTGCAGGCTCTTCTGGCGCTGGCGGATGGCGATGTTTTTTGACAACAGAGGTGTCTGACTCCTTTAAAACTGGATTTTGATCATCAATTTGATCCTCGCAGCCAGAAAGAAACAATGCTAGTATTATAAAAATTTTAATCATTAAATATCATTGTAACCCAATAGACTTGAATCTATTGGATAATACCCCTATCTAATACTCAATTAATATCAAACAAGAGGCACCCATGAAAAGAATCTTTTTATTTTTAATGACCAATATTGCTATTCTTATCCTATTAAGCATCACCTTAAGCCTGCTTGGTGTTGAAGGGATTTTAAAAGAGAATGGTTCAGATCTTGACTTACAGGCGCTACTCATTTTTTCTGCTGTATTTGGTTTTGGCGGTGCCTTTATCTCCTTGGCTATTTCCAAATGGATGGCTAAACGCATGACTGGCGCTATTGTTATTGAATCACCCACTAGCAATTTAGAAAAATGGCTAATAGAAACAGTTGAAAAACAGGCGAAAATTGTTGGTATTCGCATGCCTGAAGTGGCCATTTTCCCTTCAGCTTCCATGAACGCGTTTGCCACTGGCATGAGTAAAAATAAAGCACTTGTTGCGGTTTCTCAAGGCCTGCTTGATAATATGAATAAAGGTGAAATTGAAGCGGTCGTTGGCCATGAAATGAGTCATGTTGCAAATGGCGACATGGTTACTCTCACTCTGATTCAAGGTGTGGTTAATACTTTTGTAATTTTCTTTTCAAGAGTGATTGGTCATTTTGTTGATCGCGTTATTCTAAAAAATCAACGCGGACATGGTATCGGCTACTTTGTCACCACTTTATTTGCCCAAATCGTCTTATCAATTTTAGCCTCAACGATTGTAATGTATGTGTCGCGCAAGCGTGAATTTGTGGCTGATACGGGCGGAGCAGATTTGGCTGGACATCAAAATATGATCGGTGCATTAAAACGCCTTGGCCAAGTAGAGCCAGAAGCACTGCCTGAGCAAATGGCAGCCTTTGGCATTAACGATAAAAAAGGCTTTGCCTCTTGGTTTTCTTCACACCCTCCTATTGAAGATCGCATTAAAGCCTTGGAAAACCGTGAAACAACATTAGGCAAATAAAACATGGCTATTGATATTAAATCAGCTGACGAAATCGAAAAAATGCGTACAGCTGGGCGCCTAGCTGCAGAGGTTTTAGAGATGATCACACCTTTTGTTAAGGCTGGCATTAGCACCGATGAACTCGACAAAATTTGCCACGACTATATCATCAATGAACAAGGTGCCATTCCTGCACCACTTGATTATCACGGATTTCCAAAGTCAATCTGTACCAGTATTAATAACGTCGTTTGTCACGGCATTCCTTCAGATAAATTACTCAAAAAAGGAGATATCGTCAATATTGACATCACTGTCATTAAAGACGATTATCACGGCGACACCTCAAAAATGTTTGTAATTGGCAAGGCCAGCGTTAAGGCTCAGCGTATTTGTCGCATTGCACAAGAATGTTTATACATTGGTATCAAAAAAGTAAAACCAGGTATTAGACTGGGTGAAATTGGCATTGCTATTGGCGCCCACGCGCAAAATAATAATTATTCAATTGTGCATGATTATTGTGGTCACGGCATTGGCCTTAAATTTCACTCAGAACCTCAAGTAGTGCATTACGATGATGGCAATGTCAATACTAGCCCAGTCCTTGAACAAGGCATGACATTCACTATTGAGCCCATGGTTAATATTGGTAGTTTTGAAGTGGCCACTTCTAAGGTTGATGGCTGGACAGTAACCACTAAAGATCGCTCATTATCAGCACAATGGGAGCATACAATTTTAGTAACCAAAAATGGTTACGAAATCCTTACACTTAGAGCCGAAGAGGACATCTAACCTTATAGCTGCTTATGCTAAAATAAGTACTTTTTATGACTACCCAACTGTAAGCGTTGAAAAACCTAAGAAACTATTTCATTTCTGGCCTACTTTTCTGGATTCCACTAGGATTAAGTATTGTTGTTATCAAGTTCTTTTTAGAATTGGTTAACGATATTGTACCGCCTGAGTATTTACCCGAATCATTATTCAACCTCGAGGGTAGTATTCCTGGATCTGGTATTGTTTGGGTAATACTAATTCTGATCTTTACTGGCGCTTTAGTGAGTAATTTTATCGGTAGAAAGCTGGTCGAATTATGGGAGCAGCTACTCAACAGAATCCCAGGGTTTCGTGGCATTTACAAAGCTCTAAAACAACTCTCTGATACTGTACTCAGCCCCACTGGAAACAGCTTTAAGAAAGCAGTTTTAGTTGAATATCCGCGTAAAGGTCTATGGACAATCGCCTTTCAAACGGGCACCTACCAAGGTGAAGTTGCTAACAAGATTGGCGAAGAAATTATTAATATTTACGTACCAACCACCCCAAATCCAACCTCTGGTTTTTTTATCATGCTACCAAAAGCTGAAATAATTGAACTAGACATGAGTGTTGACGAAGCATTTAAACTAATTATCTCTACCGGTGTGGTAGAACCAAACGAATTACCAAAAGGATAAAACTATGAGAACGAACTATTGTGGCGAATTAAACCAAGAAAATATCGGTCAAACTGTTGAAATTTGCGGCTGGGTCAACCGTCGCCGAGATCATGGTGGCGTTATCTTTTTAGACATGCGCGATAAACGCGGCATTGCCCAGGTGGTGATCAATCCAGATAACAGCGATTTTTCTTTGGCCGAAAGCATTCGTAACGAATTCGTCTTAAAAATTACGGGCTCAGTAATTGCTCGTGGCGAAGGAATGACAAATCCAAAGCTAGCCTCAGGTGGGATTGAAATCGTTGCTGATCATATTGAGATTCTTAACACTTCAAAGCCAGTACCATTCCAAATTGATGCAACAGACACTTCTGAAGAAGTGCGCCTAAAGTATCGATACCTAGATCTACGCAGTGATGCCATGCAAAAACGCATGCGTCTACGCTCAAAGGTAACGCACTTTATGCGTGAGTTTATGGATAACAACGACTTCCTAGATATTGAAACGCCTTTTTTAACCAAAGCCACCCCTGAAGGTGCNCGNGATTATTTAGTGCCTTCTCGCACTCATCCAGGTGAATTCTTTGCNCTGCCACAATCACCGCAACTATTCAAACAGCTGTTAATGATGTCAGGTTTTGAGCGTTACTATCAAATCGTTAAATGCTTTAGAGACGAAGANTTGCGTGCTGATCGTCAACCAGAATTCACCCAGCTTGATGTTGAAACGTCATTCATGAACGAAGATGAAATTATGGCNATGATGGAAGAGCTAACTCGCGGCATGTTTAAATCAGCCATTGANGTTGATTTGGGTGACAAATTCCCAAGTATTACTTATGCAGATGCCATGCACCTATATGGTGTTGATCGCCCTGATATGCGTATTTCCATGCAAATGACAGATATCGATGAACTTATGCAAGGGGTTGATTTTAAAGTATTTTCTGGCCCTGCCAGCAGTGAAGGATCTCGTGTTGCTGCTTTGCGCGTTCCAGGTGGTGCAACAATCAGTCGCAAGAAAATTGATAAATACACCAAATACGTCAGCATCTATGGCGCCAAAGGCTTGGCTTATATTAAGCTAAATGAAGATGGTCCAGCCTCACCAATTTTAAAATTCTTAGGTGATGATATCACTGCAAAAGTAATTGAAATGACAGGCGCACAAACTGGTGATATTATTTTCTTCGGTGCGGACAAAACTAAAATCGTTAACGAAGCATTAGGAAACTTACGCGAGCAGCTGGCTAAAGATTTAGATTTATTTGATAAAAAATGGGCGCCAATTTGGGTGGTTGATTTCCCAATGTTTGACGAAAATGATGACGGCTCTTTAAGCGCTATTCACCATCCATTCACCGCGCCAAGCGTTGATGCTCAAACACTAGAGAAAACCGCCCCAACCGCTTTATCAAGAGCTTATGATTTGGTTATTAATGGCTCTGAAGTAGGTGGCGGATCGATTCGTATTCACCAGGTTGAAATGCAACAAACCGTCTTGAAACTGCTAGGTATTTCTGATGAAGANGCGCAAGATAAATTTGGCTTTTTACTTGATGCTCTAGAGTACGGCTGTCCTCCACATGGTGGCATGGCATTTGGCCTGGATCGACTTGTTATGATTATGACAGG
>JGI26240J51127_1000635_pt1 | contig 13681 bp, 19 predicted proteins | sample SaaInlV_150m_DNA_5_FD_51127 | JGI IMG/M metagenome (IMG submission 51127)
GGTTCAATAGAAATATTTTTTCCAAAAGACAAGCCAGTTTCAATAAAAGGTAATTGCGGAGTGATTTTACTACCGGCATTAATTGTTAAATGAGGAATACTGGCAGACTCTAGAGCAGTTTTTGTTAAAATACCAGGAGTTGGTTTTCCATCAGGAGTCATTGGAATACCATCAATGGTTTTACAATGTCCATAGTGAAGATATTCTGCATCAGCTGGAGGCGTATATTGCATTGAATCACTATCAGCACCTGCAATAGTAATTCCTGGAATTTCACAAGTTTGAGTGTATGACATGACAAAAGACAAAAGAAATTGTCCAGATTTTACAGAATCAATGAAATTTTGAGCACGTGTAGTATTTCCAAATAACTCAAAATCTTCCAAAAATATCACTAACCCATCATATCAACAAACTGCTGTTCAGTTCGTTTTTGCATTATCATATTATTCATTTTTTCTTTTCCTATAGTAGATACTTCAGAGGGACCATAATTATGTCCAGGATACAATACTAAATTATCGTCTAAGGGATGAAGTACATCAAAAAGACTATGATAAAGTTTAGATGCGCTACCTCCAGGTAAATCAATTCGACCACAATTACCAACAAATAATGTGTCACCTGAGAAAATATTTCCACCTCCAACCAAACAAATACCGTCGTCAGAATGTCCAGGAGTGTGAAGAACTTTTAATTTTGAATTACCAAATTCAATAAAATCTCCATCTTTTACAGTAATGTCATTTTTTAATGTTGAAGATTCATGTTGAATTATAGGAGCTTTTGTAGATTCCGCCATTTCTTGATTTCCTCTTGTATGATCATCATGATAGTGTGTGTTTACAATATATTTTATTTTTAAATTATTATTTTTAATTATCAATTCCAATTCCATGAGATTCCATGAAGGATCAACAATTATAGATTCACTAGTATCTTCATCAACAACAATGTAACAAAAATTCTGCATCGGTCCAACTGGTATTTGATGTACTATCACAATATTCCCTCTTCAGCTTCAACAGGAATTCCAATTTTTTCCGCATAAAGTTCACCAGTCAAATCTTTTCTTTTTGGAATACCTTCCTTCATTTTATGAAATGTAACAGTCATATCACATTTAGTAAAAATATTTGCAGTATTTCCAGTTTGAGGATCTAAACCAGAAGGAACGTCTACAGCAAATTTGTAACAGTCAGTTGAATTGATAAAATTAATTGCAGATGCATATGGTTCTCTAATTTCNCCAGAAATACCAGTACCCAAAATACCATCTATGACAATATCAGGCTTGAAATTAAAATCCAAAGAATTTCCAGATAGTAANTTTACCGAAGGCATCTTTTCTAAAATTGACCAATTCCAATTACTTTCCTCAGTTTTAATTTTTTCAGGATCCCCAAGAAGCATCACAGTGACGTTTGAGCCATAGCCAGCTAAATGNCTAGCCATTACCAAACCATCACCGCCATTATTTCCCAACCCTACAAAAATTAAGATATTTTTTGAAGATATATTTTCAAAGTTTGTAATCAACCGTCTAACTGCTGCAGCTCCAGCATTTTCCATCATAAATTTTTTTAAAAATCCCATATCATGGCCTTTATTTTCAATTTGATACATTTGATCCACAGTTATTTCCATAACTTACATCAAATCATAACCAAAATAAGAGTTTAGCAAACGGATTTATCCTAGTTTTAGAATATTTTCAAGCATGACATTAAAAAACGTTAAACCATCATTAAATAAAATTACAAAATCTTTAGCAGTAACTCAAGATTCAAGAGAATTTTTATTAAAAAATACAAGAGAGATTGTTATTCTCTGCAGTAAATCAATTATTGCAGTTCACAAAGGTGAATTAACAACCGCTAAAAATAACTTAAAACAAGCTGACACACTATTAAAAAAATATAAGAAAAAAGCAACAGGTCAACTAAGAAGATATTTGATCACGCCAGAACAAGAATTTGTGGAAGCAGCATGTTTAATTGCAATTGTTGAAAAAAAAGACATTCCATCAGATACAAAATTAGCAGTAATGCCAGAATCATATGTTTTAGGGCTGCTGGATTGTGTAGGGGAGTTGAAAAGAAGAGTTTTCGATGAAATGAGAATGGGAAATATTGATGAAGCGATAAGATTTTTTGAGATAATGGAGGGACTATATCTTCAGCTTTATACTTTCTCGCTATACGATAAAGTTGTAAAAGAAGCAAGAAGGAAGATTGATGTGAATAGAATTTTAGTCGATGATGTTAGATCTGCAATTACAGAAGAAAAAAGAAGAACAGAATTAATCAAAGCCTTAGAAAAACTTCAAAAGTAATTTAGAAAAAGTGGTGCGGATGATGGGATTTGAACCCACGTACTCCTAAGAGACTAGCCCCTCAAGCTAGCGCCTTTGGCCAGGCTGGGCGACATCCGCAATAAAACATTCATGTATGGTTTTTATAATCCTTGACGACTTTTTTCAACGTGTTAATTCCAGTTAGATGTTTTACATGTGGAAATTTAATTGCAGATAAATTTGATGATTATCAAACTAAACTGAAATCAGGAGAGGATCCTGAAAAAGTTCTAAATGATTTAGCAATAAACAGATATTGTTGTAGAAGAATGCTTTTGACTACGGTTGAAACAATTCAACAAGTAATTCCATTCTATGAATCAATTCAGAAGAGAAAACAAGAAGTTCAATCTGAATTAGATTAACTTGTCTAAAATTACCTCAATTGAAGGACGTGTTTTATTCAATAGTAGAGGTAGCAAAACAATTGAAGTAGACGTAAAATCAGATAATAAATTTTTAGGAAGAGTATGTGCACCTTCAGGTGCAAGTGTGGGAAAATATGAAGCAACTAGTTTCCCAAATGGCGGTCCAGAAGAAAGTCTCAAAATATTAACACATAATTCTCAAAAATTTATTGGGTTAGATTCATCAGATTTAAAAACAATTCATGAAACTTTGAAAAGTTTAGACAATTCTAATAATTATTCAGTAATTGGAGGCGCACTTGCATTTGCTGTAACGATTGCATCAATGGAATCAGCATCAAAATCATTAGAACAGCCATTATTCAAAACACTGTCAACAGATTCAGAATTCAAATGTCCATTTCCATTAGGCAATATTTTAGGTGGAGGCGCACATGCAGGGCCAGGAACCCCAGACATTCAAGAAATTTTAATTTGTGCAACAGGTTCAAAAACTATTGAAGATGCGATTGAAACAAATTTGGCAGTTCATAAGGAATTACGTAAAGTTTTAGAAAAAGAAGATCCCAATTTTACAAATGGAAGAGGAGACGAGGGAGGATGGGCACCAAAATTAGAAAATCAAAAAGCACTAGAAGTATCAGCAAAAGCTTGTGAAAATTTAGGATTCACTTTAGGTAAAGAAGTTTCATTAGGAGTTGATTTTGCATCATCAACACAATGGAATGAAGAGAAAGAAAAATACTTGTATGATAGAGCTGGATTTGAAAATTCAACAGGAGAACAAATTGAATTTGCAGCAGATATTATTGACAAATTTAAATTAATTTATGCAGAAGATGCAGTTCACGAAGAAGCATTTGAAGACATGGCAGAATTAACTGCAAAATTTCCAAATACGCTAGTAACAGGTGATGATTTAACAGTAACGAGTAAAGATATTCTAGCAAAAGCAATTAATCAAAAGGCATGTAATGCTGCAATTTTAAAGGTTAATCAAGCAGGTAGTCTTTATGATGCTCTAGAATTTGCAAATGTTGCGAATCAAAACAATATCAAATTAATTACATCACATAGATCTGGTGAATCTACAGATTCTCAAATTTCACACATAGGAATAGCAACAAAGTCAAAAATGCTCAAAGTAGGCGTCGTTGGAGGTGAAAGAGTAGCAAAATTAAATGAATTATTACGTCTATCAGGGCATGATTTTATATGTGGCATGGCGGAGATTTAAAATCATCATGAGTGAACAGACTGAAACAATAGACATCAAAAAGATGGTTATTTCAACAGGAATCAGAGTAGGAACGCAAGTTAAAACAAAATTCATGAAACCATTTATCACAAAAGCAAGTCCTGAAGGACTTTACATGTTAGATATTGATATGACCTTAGAAAAAATTAACACATCTGCTAAATTCATTAACAGAGTTGGGGCAGAAAANATCATAGTATGTTCAGGTAGACAATATGCAGGAATTCCTATTGAAAAATTCTGTGAGATGACAGGAGCTAAACACCATCTTGGAAGATTTATGCCAGGAACTTTAACAAATCCATCATTACCATATTACATTGAACCAAAAATAGTNCTTATTTCAGATCCTGAAGTAGATGAACAAGCACTAATTGAAGCAACTAATGCAGGAATTCCAGTAATTGGAGTTTCAAATACAGATAATCTTACATCAAAATTAGACGTCATTATTCCAGCAAATAATAGAGGAAGAAAAGCACTTGCAACAATTTACTGGTTACTAGTTCGTCAAATTCTCATTGAAAAAGGTGAGTTAAAAGAAAATGAATCAATGAAATATGAAATTGATGATTTTGAGGCAAAGATNAGCCAAGAGGAAATAGAATAAACTAATTTCAAGTGTTTAATTGAAATCTAAAGCATCAGCTCCAGGAAAGGTCATTTTATTTGGAGAACATTTTGTAGTGTATGGTGTTAAAGCCATTTTATGTTCTATTAACAAAAGAGTAACAGTTACTGCAGAAAAAATTGATGAAAGAAAAATTTCCATTAATTCAGAAATAGGAAACATAGTTTTAGATCCAGGTAAATCAATTTCAGAAATTAATTCACCATTAAAACCATTTTATTATTTAGCAAACAAAGTTATTGAAAATCAAAATAAAGGTATTCAAATAAACATAGATTCTGAAATACCATTAGGGGCAGGATTAGGTTCATCATCAGCATGTTGTGTTGCAGGTGCTGCAGCAATTTTTAGATTATTTGGAGAAATATCTAAAGAAGAAATTTTAAAACATGCAATAGAAGCTGAAAAAACAATTTTTGAAAATACATCAGGGGCAGACTGTACCGTATGCACATATGGAGGGATAATGGAATATGACAAAAAACAAGGTTTTAAAAAAATAGAGAATGAACCTAATTTTCATCTAGTCATTGTAAATTCAAACATAAAACATTCAACTGAATCAATGGTTTCAAAAGTCAAACAATTTGAAATTGAAAATGAAGAAGAATTTACAAAATTATGTGATCAAGAATCAAAACTTGTAAAAGATGTTTTAGAATTATTAAAAGAAAATAATACCTCAAAAATAGGAGAAAAAATTAATCAAAATCAAGAATATTTAGAAATTATAGGTATTTCAAATAATGAATTAAGAAAAATGATAAAAATGGGACAAAAATCATCTTTTGGAGCAAAAATAACAGGTTCAGGTGGAGGAGGATGCATTTTTGCAATAACAAATAAATCAAATTTAGACAAAACTCTAAAAGAATTCAAAAATAAGAATTACGATTGTTTTTCTGTGAAAATTGATTTCAAAGGGCTGAATACTTTTTAATTAACTAAATAATTGGGAACAATATGATTCTGATAAAATTAGGCGGATCAATTATTACAAATAAAGAAAAACCATTATCAGCTAGAAAAAAAACAATTGATAATATTACAAAGAGTTTAAAAAAAATTAAAGAACCAATAATTATTATTCATGGAGGTGGATCATATGGGCATTATTGGTCTGTAAAATATGATATGCATACAAAAGAAAAAAAGTATGATTTGAAAGGAGTTGCAATAATTAAAAATTCAATGATTGAGTTAAACAAAATTATTTTAGATTCACTATTAAAAAATAAATTAACTCCGTATTCATTACCTCCAACAGATTTTATGTCAGGCAATAAACCAATTTCAAATAAAATTAAAGAAGTTAAAAAAATAGCAAAATCAGGCTTAATTCCAGTCACATATGGGGATGCATTATGGTTTGGTCAAAATAAAACATACATCTTATCAGGAGATAAAATTATGACTCATTTTGCAAAAATTCTAAAACCAAGATTATGTATTTTTGCACTTAATGAAGATGGATTATACTCAGATCTTAAATCAAAAAAATTAATTTCCAGAACTAAAAAACAGTATTCCATTAATTTCAGAAAATATGGATGTGACAGGAGGAATGACTAGAAAAGTAGAAGAAGCAATTAAAATTTCAAAAATGGGGATGAACGTATTTTTTGTTAATGGAAAAAAACCTGAAAGAATAGTTAATGCAGTAAAAAATATAGAGTTTAAAGGAACCATGTTTAGAGGAAAGAAAAATGTCTGAAGAATTGGTAATACTAGTAGATGAAAATGACAATCCAATTGGAACTGAAGAAAAAGTAAAATGTCATTTACCAAATGGAAAATTACACAGAGCATTTACTGCATTATTGTTTGATGTTGATGGAAGACTAGTACTAACAAAAAGAGCAAAAGAAAAAATGTTATGGCCAGGAGACTGGGATGGAACATTTGCAAGTCACCCAAGAGAATCAGAAGGATATGTTTCATCAGGGGAAAGAAGAATGCCAGAAGAATTAGGAATTACTGGAAAATTAGACTATTTTCACAAATTTGAGTATCATGTACCATACAAAGATATAGGATCTGAAAATGAAGTTTGCGGAACGTTAGTTGGAGTAATTAACAAAGATACAGAGTTAAGGGAGATCGAAGGAGAAATAGATGAAATTAAATTAGTTTCAGCCCAAGAGTTAATGTCTGAAATAGAAATAAATCCTGAAATTTATTGTCCATGGATGTTGATTGCATTAGAATTACTAGATAAATCAGAACAATCTATGCTCAAAAAATATGAAAATATCTTATCTACATGGATAAACACTGAAATTCGTGAAAAATTACAAGAAGCAATTAAAACCCATATTCCAGCAGAGAAATGGAGACTAGTAAATGAAAAAAACTAAACAAATTGAAAAAAATGCTAAAATTGTAAACAAATATCTTAACTCAAAATTAAAAGGTAATCCAAAAAAACTCTATGATGCAGCAGGACACCTTATTGTTAATGGTGGAAAAAGACTTAGACCATACATGGTAATTAGAAGTTGTCAGATTTTAGGAGGTAAATCATCTGATGCAATGATATCTGCAAGTGCTGTAGAAATGGTTCACAACTTTACTCTAGTACATGATGACATTATGGATAATGATGAAATGCGTCATGGAGTTCCAACAGTACATAAAAAATTTGGTATGCCAATCGCAATTTTAGCAGGAGATGTTTTATTCTCAAAAGCATTTCAAATAATTTCAGAATCCAAATTATCACCAAAAGCGACTGCACATCTAATATCTAGACTTGCAAAAGCTTGTGTAGATGTTTGTGAAGGTCAATTATTAGACATCAAAATGGCAGATGAAAAAAAGATTCCAACACAAGCAGAATATATTACAATGATAGGTAAAAAAACAGCAGCGTTATTTGATGTGTCTTGTGCAATGGGAGCAATATGTGCAACAAATAAACCTAAAGATATTTCAAATCTGTCAGCATTTGGAAGAAACTTAGGAATTGCATTTCAAATTACAGATGATCTAATCGGAGTTATGGGAGATCCTAAAATTACAAAAAAACCAGTTGGAAATGATTTAAGAGAAGGTAAAAAATCACTTCCAATTTTAATGGCGATAAAATTAGCAAATGGTAATGAAAAGAAAATTATCCTTAAAGCATTTGGAAATTCTAAAATTTCAAAGAGTGATCTAAATAAAGCTGTAGAAGTAATTCGTTCCTTAGGTATTGAAGGTAAAGTTAGAAACCAGGCTCTAAAATATGCAGAAAAGTCTGAAAAATCACTAATAAAATACTCAGGTTCAGCAAAAGAGGAATTAACAGCATTATTAGATTTCGTAGTTAGGCGAAGCGTATAGTTACAATAGGTAGAACTAGTATGGATGAAGAAATTAGAAAAGAAATTAGAAAAATGACTCTTCAAAACGCATTTGAACATGGAGGTAAAACTCAAGAAAAAATAATTTTAGGAAAAATTCTTGGAACCAAACCAGAATTTAGAACCAAGGTAAAAGAAATTTCAGTAGAGATTGCAGAAATTGTATCTAATGTGAATCAATTATCAATAAAAGAACAAAAAAAAGAAATTGATGAAAAGTTTCCAGAAATTTTAGCACCTAAAGAAAAAATTCAAGAAAGAAAGGGATTACCTGAATTAAAAAATGCGCAACAAGGGAAAGTTATTACAAGATTTCCACCAGAACCAAATGGTTATCCACACATAGGACATGCCAAAGCAGCAATAATCAATTCAGAATATGCAAAAATGTATGGAGGAAAATTTATTCTAAGAATGGATGATACAAATCCTGAAGCTGAAAGAATGGAATACCATGCAGCAATTAAAGTTGGATTAGAATGGTTAGGAATAAAATTTGATACAGTAAAAAATACTTCAGATGACATGGAAGTATTTTATGAAAAAGGACTGGAATTAATTAATTCTGGAAAAGCTTACGTTTGTAAATGTAAAAGAGATGATATTAGTAAAAACAGACGAGAAAGAAAAGATTGTAAATGTAGTAGAGAGAATGTTGATAAAAATATTAACAATTGGGAGAAAATGGAAACCAAATTTAAGCCAGGTGAAGCAATTGTCAGATTTCGAGGAAACATGAAAGCAGATAATGCAGTAATGAGAGATCCAGTATTGTTTAGAATAATACANGGTAAACATTACACAGTAGGCGAAAAATATAGAATTTGGCCAAGTTATGATTTTGCAGTTGCTATTGAAGACAGTATTGATGGAGTTACACATGCTTATCGTTCAAAAGAATTTGAATTACGAAAAGAGCTAATTGATGCAATTTTAGATTCATTAAATATGAGAAAACCAGAGCAGGGATTTTTCTCAAGATTAGAATTCAAAGGAATGCCAATTTCAAAAAGAATNATCAAACCTTTGATCGAAGATCGTAAAGTTTCATGGTATGACGATCCCAGATTACCAACTTTGGAGGGATTAAAAAAACGAGGNATTAAACCAGAAGCTATTAGAAAATTCATCATGTCATTAGGTTTAACAAAAGCAAATACTCTTGCACCATTTGATTCTCTTGAAGCATTTAATAGAAAATTTGTAGATGGTGATAGTATCAGATTGTTTATGGTTAATAATCCAAGAAAACTAATAGTAAAAAATCTATCAATCACATCAGTAGAAATTTCAAATCATCCAGTTAATGATATGGGTAAAAGAAAAATTGATGTTGATGAAAATTTTTACATTTCTGGAGATGACATACAAAATATTGAAGAGGGAACACAAATTAGACTTTTAGGATTAGGAAATATTTTGATTACAAAGAAAGGAAATGAACTAGAAGGAGAATATGTAAAAGAAGGAGACATTGCAAGTATTCCAAAAATCCAATGGGTTTCACAAAAAACAGCACATAGAATTAAAATAATTATTCCAAAAATATTATTTATTAACGAAAAATTTAATGAAAACAGTTTAGAAGAATTAGATGTGTATTCAGAACCACATTACTTACAATTAAAAGAAGGAGAAGAGATCCAATTTGTTAGATTTGGATATTGTAGAAAAGATTCACAAAATCAAGCAATTTTTACACATAAGTGATCAAATATGAAAATAGTAAGAGTTACAGACGGAAATAGTGAAACATATGGCTTTGTAAAAGATCATAAAATAGCAATAAAAAGTGAAATTACAGAATTAACAGGAGTACCAATTCCTATCAATGTAAAAGATTTTTTGTTTGATGGGTGGTATGACGAAATTAAGAATAAAATTAATGAACTAGAATATAGAGAAAATATTTCAAAATATAGATTATTAGCACCGATTCCAAATCCAAATAAAATTATCTGTCTAGCATTCAACTACATAGATCATGCTAAAGAGCAAGGATTGGAAGCACCAGATGAACCTGCACTAGTAATGAAACCAAGAACAGCGTTAAACAATACAAATTCAGACATCACATGTCCAGATTTTGTTACACAGTTAGATTATGAAGTTGAATTAGCTTTGATTATTAAAAAAGATTGTAAAAATGTTAGTGTAGAGAATGCAATGGATACGATATTTGGATATATGATTTTCAATGATGTGTCTGCAAGAGATATTCAAAATAAAGATAAACAGTTTACCAGAGGAAAAGGATTTGATTCATTTGCACCTTGCGGACCATGGATTACAACAGCAGATGAAATACAAAATCCTCAAGACCTAAAAATGACAACAAAAGTCAATGGAGAGATTAGACAAAATTCTTCAACAAATAATATGTTTATTAAAATTCCAGAAATTATTGCAAAAATTACCAAAGTGATGACATTACAAAAAGGGGATATAATTTCAACAGGTACACCTGCAGGAGTAATGTTAAACAAACCAAATGCAGTATTTCTAAAAGACGGTGATAAAATAGAAATGGAAATTGAAAATTTAGGAATATTAAACAATACAATAAAAGTTGTTAAATCAAATTAAGATAAAGATTTCTTCATCAAATTAAATGAAATTTTATATTCTAAATTATCAAAAAAAGGCAATTTTTCTTTAGTTAAAATTTGAATTCTTTCATAATTTTTTTCAAAAGCATAATTTTGTAAATAGGAAATAACATTAGATAGAGTATCAAATGATTCTGAAAATAAGGTTACAATCAAAGTTTTATCAAGATGTTTGTAATCACCAATTATAGCAATAGAATTATTATCATTCAAATTAGATTTAATTACTTTATTTTGAACGCATAGATCAGATAAAATATTCTCGTTAGTTTCAAGCCATCTCCAGGAATCAACATAGTAAGGGAAAAAATTAGAGTTAAGAGATTTTGCAAATTCAATTTTAAAACTAGAATTTTTTTTAGGTATTAATGAATAGTAATTCCATGTTTGAAATATTGATAATTTAAAGAACGAGCCATGGAAATGGATTTTTTATTTTCAGTGTCTATCAACATGTAAGAAAATAATGCATTAGTTTTTTTACCAATTAATTCAGCATGTGTAATAAGTTTTGATGCAATTTTTTGTCTTCGGAAATTTAAATCAATTCTAATNCCTTCAANCCATATTTGATTTTTAAAATAAAATGCATGACAAATNCCAATNGGTAGTTGTTTTTCAAATAAAAATAAATGACCTTCATTTAACCAAGAAGACCAAACCTTATCAATATAATCACCCCAAGAAAAGGTGTCTTTACAAAATTTTAAAACTGAAATTTTATCAAAAGAAGTTGCTTCACGAATTTTCATACAAGAAAAAATATTAACAATGAACAGATAAAAATTACTATGGGAAGAATAATTGCAGGAAAAACATCAGAAATTACTCCTGGAAAAATGATCAAAGTATCAATAGANGGAAAAGATATCCTAATTGCAAATATTAATGAAAAATATTGTGCAATAGATGATTCATGTACTCATTCAGGTTCTAGTTTGTCTGAAGGTAAATTAGATGGATGTACTATTACTTGTGGATGGCATGCAGCAGAATTTGATTGTAAGACAGGTAAACTATCAAAATTTCCAATGAAAATTAAAGACTTATCATCATACAACGTCACAGTTGAATCCAATAGTGTGTTTGTAGAGATGTAACTATATACTGCTGATTTTTAAGAAATGTGTAAAAAATGGCAGATGAATCTCAAAATAAACAAGCAATGAAAGAAGCTGTCGATACATTAAACCTAATTGTATCTACTAGTTCCACTCCAAAAACAATTAAAAAATCAATTACTGATCTTGTAACAGATTTAGTTAAAGAAGAGTATTCATTATCAGTAAGAGCTGCAAATACGATCAGTCTACTAGACGATATTACACAAGATCCAAACATGCCATCATATGTAAGAACTCAATTATGGCAAGCAGTATCAAAATTAGAAAGCATAAGAGAATAAATTCTTGCTTGAATTAACATAATTATTGAAAATTGAAGAATATTTAGAAACGCTTCCAAAAAATTTACTTAGTGGAGAAGATGTTCAATTACCTGAAAAATCACTAAGAGAAATATTCAAATTTTTAAATTTAAGGAAAGAGGATATTTTTTTCCATTTAGGATGTAACAATGAAAAAGGGGTAGAGATTGCTGTTAATGAATTTAAAGTTACAAAAGCCATAGGCATAGATAATAATTTAAAAAAAATTCAAAATGCACAAAAAAATATGGAAGGAAAAAATATCAACACAGAGTTAATCCATCAAAATATAGAAGAGGCAAACATATCAGATGCAACTGTAATTTTATTTTGGTTTACAGATGAAAATATCATAAATAAAATGATTAAAAAATTTGATAAATTAAAACCAGGAACAAAAATTATTACGATATGGGGACCACTTCCAAATTGCCTTCCAGATAAAGTTAATTTTCCATATATTATTAACAAAGTTCCATTTAAAAAAGCAGAAAACTTACAAGAGCAATTGTTAGCAGTTTTTGGTGTAAAATGTATAGATTTTGTAACTGCATGGGAATTTGCTGAAAGATATACTAAATCTATTTCAGGATCTGAAGTTAAAAATGATAGATTTCTAACAATCATACAGACATTAATTATTTGGATCAACGCAAAAGAATTAGGAGTAGTATGTACAGAAGAAGTTCCAGAATCAATTAAAACTTACATCAGCATTATGAAAATGCATTTTGATATTGATTTTGAACATCTACTAAAATAAAATAGGTGTAAGCCTTTTATTTTATAAATCTATAAAAAATTATGGAAAGTAGACTTAACATCAATGTATCAGCAATAGATTATGATAAAACAAGTAAAGCGTTAACTCATCAATTAACACTTTTAGAAGAAATGGTGCATGGAGAAGATGATTTTGTTATGACAGATTCAGAATTTGCATTTGGATGGCATTTTTTTGTATTAAGTGTAAACAGAGTACTGATACAAAAATTAGAATCAATGATGACTGAAGACTTTCAAAAATTGAAAGGGAAAGGACCCGATAAAAAATTTATGACATGGTTATCAAAAAATATAGAAAATAAATCGCCTCGCTTTAAATTTGCAATAAAAGAAGAAATGGAATCAAGTAAATTTGGAATATTTTAAAAATAAATGGGCCCTCGAGGGGAATCGAACTCCTGTCCGAGGATCCACAACCCTCTATACTAACCACTGTACTACGAGGGCCACAAAAAACAAATTTCTTTATCCAGTAATAATCTTTAAGATTGAACTATAGTATGTCTAAAAATCAATCAATAATGGGTTAGCAAATAGTCTCAAATTGAGAATAAGGGATTATTTTGTTATGAAGAAATGATTTTTTTATCAAAAAGTAACGATCGCTTTAAATTTGTAGACTCTGGGTATTTTTCGACATGAGACGAGGATTTATCACCAACAGACTACGTTCAAGTAAAAAATCTGTAGAGGTACCTATTGAAAAAAAAATAGAGATCATGCAAGGGGGGGAATTTACATGGATTGATTTAAAAAATCCAGATAGAGTAGATGTTGAAAAATTAGCTAAAAAATACAATTTCAACGAATTAAACATAGAGGATTGTATGACAAAATTTGAACTTCCAAAATTAGATAGTTATGATGATCATTTCTTTGTAATTTTACATTTTCCACCACTTG
>JGI26240J51127_1000647_pt1 | contig 13421 bp, 16 predicted proteins | sample SaaInlV_150m_DNA_5_FD_51127 | JGI IMG/M metagenome (IMG submission 51127)
GCAAAAAGAGAACACTTCGAATCGGTCGCCAACAAGCTACCTTACGAGGTGTATATCAATATACAGCAACTATCGATGAGCAACCCAGACTACAATCGACATGGTGCACTCATGACAGCGATTAAACATCACCTAGAGCCACATGAATACCGAAGTATAGAAATAACCCTTAAAGGGAAAATTGAGCTTTACGCGTCAGACTACATAGACACATATGCCGAGCTTAAAGGCTTAAGTCATGATTCAAAGCAGATTAAAGATGCTAAGCGAGCTATGACGCAAATGACTGAATTCCTGGGCAACCGTATGCCTCACGAATACAAAAGAAACGACATTAATAAATTTATTCTTGCAAGACTCAATACTGGTGTAAGTACTGGCACCGTCAAGAAATATCTTAACTTAATCAATGCTGTATTTAACAAGGTTAATGATGAGCATGAAATTGATTATGTGCATAGATTCAATAAGCCAAATATCCCAAATCTAGGTGATGATCGCAAAGAGCGAAACGACTTTAACCCTGAGCAATTAAACACACTTAGAAACAAGCTTAGCAGCTCTACAAATACTGTTGATCATCTAATTATGCTTGCTCTAGATACTGGTATGAGAGGTGGCGAAGTATTAGGACTTGCATCAGAGGATATTTATTTAGATGAAACTTACCCTTATATTAGGCTTCATCAAAATACGCACAGACGCTTAAAAACCAAGAATAGTACTAGAATAATCCCGCTAATTGGCCTAGCCTTAGAGGCTACTCAATCATTGGATTTAACCCAAGAATGGCTCTTTCCACACTACCTATCAGAAGATAAGAAGTCATTCAAGCATACCAATGCATCTAATGTGATTAATAAACGCATTAAAAAACTTCTAGACGACTCAAAAGCACCCACTGCTTATTCATTCAGACACACGATGCAAACTAGATTACGTAATGTCGAATGCCCAGCTGATATCCGCAAAGAAATTTGTGGTTGGAGTGGTGAAATATCAGAACGATATGGATCCCCTACTGACGTTAAAAAGAAAGCCAACTACATGCGAGAGACGCTAACAAACTACTGTTAGTTCACTTGTATATCTCTAAATTTAAGTAAGCAATTAACCCTTGTTACCATCCTGTATGAAGCACGGGCTATACGTTACAACAGCACGTATATCAAACATATAATGACTAAAAACAAATCAAGCTCAATAGATACATACTACTTCCCAAACTCGTTACTTGGGTACATTCGTAACATACTAGACAAGCAATTCACCGACCTGCCTATACGTATTCAGACAGGCTACATTAAAGTCTTTTATCATCACTATAACGTGATCAAAAGTAACCAGCACAATAGAGATTCTGAAAGCTGGGCAATGGGATTAAAAGAAGTAACAAGGTACTTCACTGATCCAAGAGACTTTAGAGCGGTTAATAATAAAGGTTACTACTTAAAGCCTAAAAACAACAGGTATGGCCTTATAGAGAATCAATACACCCTTAAGCGCAAAGCTGAACCTAACGCAATTAAACACCAGCCAACTAACTGGGTTATAAAGACTGTTGAAGCATTTAAAGGTACAAACAACACTATCGGCTGTATGAATGGATTTCAACTACACCCACAAATTGTACAAATTGTAATTGACTGGGTTGAAAAGCTACCTGCATATCTTAACGATCAACGATACATACGCAACAATCGTAACGACCTAATAGCTGACTTTGATCAAATCAATCAAGGCTCAATTGTTAGAACTAAAAGTAACATCAACGAAGCTACCAATATTAATACATTGGTACGCGTCAATACAGAAGCACTAATAACCTTTAAAGCACAATTAGAATCGCTTCTCAAATCATTAAAAAAACTAAATTTAAACAGTATAAAAGTTAATACTGATCAGTATCAAAGGCTAATCGTCGAGATGTGCAAAATAGACTCTGACCTCTCACTAGTAGCTCTCACTGGTACCTCAGGGGCCCTAGCTAGGGTAAATAGAGAATTTAAGCCATCAAAAGCTTTAAAAGTCTTTACCAGTAAGGATATTGACAGTTCCAAGGTTATTCAGCAAATTGATGAAATAAAGCGCATCTTAACCGTTGTTAGAGAGCTTAAAGCCAACGCAGTTTATGTATTTTATAGAGAAGTTAGTACTGGTCGATACTTTGCGGTTGGTGGTACTTTGCAAGGCTACAGTCGAGCTGTTAGATATGCTGCACTTAAAGGTTGTTATGAATATGATCTTGAAGCCGCACACCAAAACATATTAGTACAAGTATTGGATCAACATAATATTGAGATAGCTGAGATTGATGTAGTGCGTGAGTATATTGCAAATAAACAATTTATACGTAACAAACTTGCCAAAGAGTTAGGCTTGTCACTTAAAAAAGTTAAGACAATATTACAAGCACTTACTTATGGCGCTAAGTTGTCCAGATCTCACCATGAGGCCATTTACGAAGTTTGTGATGGCAATACCAAGGCTATTGAGAGTGTAGTCACTAATGCGTGGTTACGGAGATATATGACAGCCTTTCAGCTTGCAAGCAAGGCTTTGGCTAAGCAAGAGGTAGGATCGGTTAATGCAGTAGGAATTGAGTTTAATAAAACAACTGACAGGGAAAGGTTGGCGCATATACTTCAAGGTTATGAGCGTCAAGTAATTGATGCGATTATTAAACACTCTGATCGAAATAATATTGCTTTATTGGTACATGACTGTATCGTGACTTACAACAGGTTTGAGTCTAGTTGGTTAAGTGTGGCTGTTAAGAAAGAAACTGGGTTTGATTTGGCGTTTTCAGAAGATAAATATTAGTCACAACCATTCTTTACAGGTGCTTTTATAAACCTGAGTAAATACATCTTTCAACAACAATGAAGGATCATTAATAAGGTCCTCAGTACCAGACTCCTTTAAACAGTTAAACAGTACATTGTCGATATCGTCTTTTTCATTGCTAAAAAAATCACTGTCTATAATCCAAGAAACAAACTCTAATCTATGCGACTCATTAGTAATTAAATTCCAATAACTCATGTGTTTCAAGTTGTTGTTTTCCATCCATACGTCTATTGCAAATTTGCCATTTTTTGAATGCATTAACCCATAACAAACATCAGTAATGTAAAAAGCTCTATTGTACATATAAGGCCTATCACGTAAGTCGGCAAAGTCTCCTTCGTTGTAAGTACTAGATCGAGACTCTTTTTGAATTTCTTTTAGCATGGTAGACACGTGCTTTTTAACAAAAACCTCCATATCGCCCCATAAATTATTGCCATCTTTAATGTTTTTAAGATTGTCAGCATTTAATTTAATGTCTCTATTAATTATGTCTATCTCGCGTAAAACATCTTCTCGGTCTTTTGTGTATTTACTTTGTAAAGATTGATTTCCATCAGTCCATCCTTTAAGTAAAAATTCATTAGTATTTTCTTGAATTACAGTTCTGTCTTTTGCGGAGAAACTGATTAAATAAATAATATCGTCTATTTGTGTCAAATCCAATATCCTGTCATAACCGTCGAATCTAGAATATGGATTAAAGTATTTATCAGCATCATTTGTTGGCCTGAATTTTTGTATAAGGTAATACTCTATTGTCAATGCAGCTCTAGCGCTCAACCTAATAAAACACTCCATATTCACTAAGTCAATAGTTTTACTTATCTTAACTTTAATTAAATAATCTGATTCTGTCAGACTGGTGGTGCCAACTATTAAGTAAAGGTTGCCATCAATTTGACTTCTAATTTTAGCCAAATACAAGCTTTTTTCAGAGGTAATCTCCTTAATACTCATCCAGTCCCTGCCATAAGGGTCTGTCATCTTTCTTACATAACTATAGTTTTTCCTAGCTTCTTTTTCTGCTAACCATCCCGGATTATCAAATAATGGAACAATTGGGGTATTGTTGAAATTTTCTATTCTAGTAAGATCTCCAGTTCCATTTGGGCTTATCGGATACGGAACTTTTTTAACTATAGCTTTATCGCCGTACTTTTTAATTTTATTGTCTAAAATCTCTACCTTATCAAGGCAATTGCTTAATTCATTTTCTAGAATTTTTGCTTCATTCTGATGCCAGTACAAAACAAACTTTACTGGTGTTGCGTGCAAAATACGTAATTGCTTTATCAGAGATGAATTAGCTACATCATCAAACTTATGATTTTTAAATAACGGTTCGCCGAAGAAACCCACAGCTCTACCTTGTAATTTTATTATTTACCACGCTCACCTAATTGTATAAGTGTCTTTCTAGCGATATTAACACCGTCATGCGCAACTTTTTTCTCACTTGCATTGGCAACACATCTTAAAGCTTCAACCCCTTTAGACCTGTTAATAATATACCTTGCATTTTTAACCTTAATCTTTGCTGAATTTTGAGTGTTTGAGTGACCGACCTTAAGCAGCTCCTTTTGAAGATCTAGATCAGAAACAGACTTATCAGTAAATTCATTGTAATAGCAGGCAAATGTACCCATACCACACCTATAAAGTATCGTTTTTAATTGTTCATTGTTCATTATGACTTGACTATATTTTATTAAATTACGCTACAACTATAACAGTAAGCATGAATACAATCAAGTATAGGCTTCTCGTTTGTGGCTTATATATACATATAGGTACCTCAAACAGTATCTAACACCCCCTAAGCCNAACTACGCAATCTAATCGCACAATTNTGTGCACTAACANCCTAACGAGCAATGACGCTCAANAACAAAGGAGATTATCATGTCTAACCTAGATATAACNACGCTTAAAGAAAAGCTCAAAAACATACCCACACCGAGACCAAGAACGATCGAATGGTGTGACAAGTATCCAATAAGTTACGAAGATGCCACAATGCGATACTCGGCACCTGCTGAAAAGCAGTCAAATAAAGCATCAAATAGTTATCACAACAGTTATCACAAACAAGAAATAAAGACTTGTAATAAAGACTACATGTGTGATGAACAATCCTTTATACTACTACACTTACAGACGACTACAAAACAACTTTTTACAGGAGTAAATATGGTGGGAATTCCGGCCCCGGGCACCATATTTAGCAAAAACCCCAATCAAATTTCTGAGTTTGATTGGGGTTTTTTATTTGTACAATTACAAAATATTTCGTATAATCCATCTATGATTAACTCTATAAATCAACCGTTATGAAAAAACACATTATTTCTACCGATAAAGCCCCGCAAGCAATTGGCACCTATTCTCAAGCAGTTTGTGTNACCGGTGGCTCAACCATCTATCTCTCAGGCCAAATTCCGCTAATTCCTGAAACCATGGAAATGGTAGAAGGTGACATTAGCGCGCAAATAAATCAAGTATTTAAGAACTTAACCGCTGTTTGTGAAAAATCAGGTGGTAATCTTAATGACATTGTTAAGCTCAATATTTTCTTAACAGACTTAAGTAATTTTCCAACAGTGAATGAAATTATGGCGCAATACTTTGACACACCTTATCCAGCTCGCGCCGCTGTTGGCATCAAAGAATTACCTAAAGGGGCGCAAGTGGAAATGGATGGGGTTATGGTAATTGAACCATGCAATTACAGCTACTAAAATATATTTCTAAAATTAAATATTTGTGCAATTGTGTTGTTAGCTCCGTACTCTAGCACTCATGTATTTAACATACACTCAAGCTTTGCGTGCGGTTACCGCTTCACATCTAAACAAAGATTTAATTCTATAATATATATTCGCCAATATGCATAGCCTAGATGATCCAATAATCAGTCTTAACGGATTAGGGCCAAAAGCACAAGAAAAACTCAACAGCATTGGTATTTACAATCTAGAGCATTTATTATTTCACCTACCCAATCGGTATCAGAACAAAACTCATTTCACCTCATTAGATCAAGCGCAAGTTGGCGGTGAAATTTTGGTTGAGCTCAGCATCGACCGGATTGAAGAAGTGGCTACAAGACAACGGCAATTACTCTGTTATTTGTCAGATGAAAACAACCGCACACTGCTATTACGATTTTTCCATTTCAATCAGTATCAAAAACAACAGCTGANTCGAGGCGAGCTTATCCAATGCTTTGGTGAATTAAAGATTGGGCGAGATGGGTTAGAAATACATCACCCAGAATACCGTTTGATTTCCAAAGGTCAGCCAACACTGATAGAAAAAACACTTAGTCCTATTTACCCTTTAACGGCCGGCATTCATCAGCCACAAATCAAAAAATGGGTTAATATCGCTGTNGAAACACTGCAANAAACAGATTTGTTTGACTATTTCGAAAATTTGGCAAAAAACTCAATGCCAACTTTAAAGCAAGCGTTATACACGCTACATCACCCAAAAATTGATGATAATATCGACCAAATAGCCAATTTTAGGCACATTTCACAACAAAGACTCATTATTGAAGAACTTTGCGCTCAACAACTCAGCCTATTGAAGCTAAAAAATGAGCGTAAACAGAAGATTTCCAATATTTTCAAAATTTCCCAAAAATTTTCTAATCAATTATCCAGCAATCTAGGCTTTGATTTAACCACTGCCCAACAACGTAGCGTTAACGAAATTAACGCCGATCTCGGTTCAAGCCACCCAATGCTCAGACTCTTACAAGGCGATGTTGGCTCTGGAAAAACCATTGTCGCTGTATTTGCATGCTTGCAGGCGGTTGAAAATGGTTTTCAATCAGCTGTTATGGCGCCAACAGAGATATTAGCCCATCAGCATTTCCATGGATTTAATGATTACCTACAACCACTTGGCATTCGCACCGCCTTATTAACCGGATCTCAAAATGCTGCTGAGCGCCAAGCTCAATTAGCTTTGGTAGATTCTGGTGAAGCTCAAGTTATTATTGGNACTCATGCACTTTTCCAAAAAGCAGTTAACTTTAATAAATTAGGTTTAGTCATTATTGATGAACAACACAAATTTGGCGTGCACCAGAGATTATCACTCGCTCAAAAAGCGCACAATACGCCACACCAATTAGTCATGACAGCTACACCAATACCAAGATCACTAACCATGAGCGCTTATGCAGATCTTGACTCTTCTATCATTGATGAACTGCCACCTGGCAGAAGTCCTGTTCAAACCATCGCCTTGGCAAATAACAAAAAAGACAAAGTACTGGATAAAATTAAGCAAGTCTGTGCCGAAGGCAATCAAGTTTATTGGGTTTGCACATTGATTGAAGAGTCAGAAGTATTGCGCGCCGAATCTGCTACCAACACACATCAATATTTACAAGAAAACTTGCCAGAGTTATCAGTTGTGTTGATCCATGGAAAAATGAACAAGGAAGAAAAAAGTGACATTATGGCTCAATTTAGTGATGGAAAAATTCATATTTTAGTGGCAACGACAGTGATTGAGGTGGGCGTCAACGTGCCAAATGCTTCATTAATGGTGATTGAAAATTCTGAAAGACTGGGATTGGCACAACTACATCAATTGCGTGGTCGTGTTGGGCGTGGGTTTGATGCTAGTATTTGCATATTGATGTATCAGCCACCACTCAGTAACAATGCCATAGAGCGACTAGATATCTTAAGACAAACCAATGACGGCTTTAAAATTGCCAATAAAGATTTGGAGCTACGTGGCCCTGGTGAAATACTTGGCACACAGCAAACAGGGATTGCCGATATGAAAATTGCTAATATTGTGCGTGATGGCTACTTGCTTAAACAGGTAAATTATTATGCAGAGCAACTCTTACAAAATAATGAGAAAAACCAGCAAGCACTCATTAACCGCTGGATTACGCATGACAAGACACAATATGCCAACACTTAGCTTAAAATATTAGCATGATTGATACCCGCACTCTTATTTGGCAAGATTCAACACTGATCGAACAAGCGCCTATTGCTGCACAGCTTTGGCTAGATGATAGCGCCTCGTTAACAGCCAAACTTAAGCAGCAATTTGCAGATTTTTCTCTGCGAGTATTATCACAACAACAAGAAAAACCGCACGCACATGAAGCTTGTGAGATTGGCACTGATCATATTTGCACGGTGCGAGAAGTAGAGCTCTTAGGCAACGGCAAGGTAGTGGTTTTTGCACGCTCCGTTATCCCTATTACTAATGACACTCAAGAAATTTTGAGCATCGGATCCAAACCACTGGGGGAAGTTTTATTTAATGATTCCAATATTAAGCGTGGCGCTCTGCAAATCACTCAAATTGACGATATTTGGGGTAGAAGATCCACCTTTACTATTGGCAATACCAAACTCTTAGTCAGTGAATTTTTTACACAAGCGTTGTATGCGTGATCAAATATTTAGTCAAGAAAATGACTTAGTAAATTTTACTTTTGATGCAAAAGTAGCCGATGTCTTTGATGATATGGTTCGCCGCAGCGTGCCTGGCTATCAATCAATGATTGAGATGATTGGCCTGTGCGTTAAAAGCCATGGTCAAGACAATACCAACTACTACGACCTGGGCGCTTCAACAGGCGCCACTTCAATGGCTCTTGGTATCAACGACACTCATAACAACACAAAGATAATTGCGGTCGATAACTCCCTCAGTATGACGGAAAAATGTGAAAAAACCTTAAATAACAAAGTTAATAATGCTCAGGTTATTTGCGCAGATATTGAAATACTTGATATTAAAAATGCCTCAATTGTAGTGCTGAATCTAACCTTACAATTTATAGCACCAGAAAATAGGCAGGCTCTAATTAATAAAATTTATCAAGGTTTGAATAAAGGTGGCGCACTAATTGTATCTGAGAAAATTCATTTCAACGACCAGCAAAAACAACAACAGATGACTGAATTGCATCTTGATTTTAAACGTGCCAATGGCTACAGTGAATTGGAGATTGCAGCTAAACGCCAGTCAATTGAAAATGTATTGATCACAGATGATAAAAACACGCACTTTAAGCGCTTTGAGCAAGCTGGATTTAACACCAGCACTTGTCATTTTCAGTGTCTGAATTTTGCCTCCTTTTTAGCGGTTAAATAACGGTAAAATACCGATCTATATGCTTTTAATGATTGACAATTACGACTCTTTTACCTATAACCTGGTGCAGTATTTTGGCGAGCTAGGGCAAGAGGTTGAAGTGCATCGTAATGATGAAATCACCCTGACAGAAATTGCAGCACTAAAGCCNGAATTCTTAGTCATATCACCCGGACCTTGTACACCCAATGAAGCNGGNATCTCGATTGATGCCATTAAACACTTTGCTGGAAAAATACCAATAATGGGGGTTTGTCTTGGTTTTCAGGCCATGGTTCAAGCTTTTGGTGGCGATGTTGTTGGTGCTAAAAAAATTATGCACGGCAAAGTTTCAAAAGTTCATCACACTAATAATGGCATGTTTACCGACCTTAAGAATCCGCTCAATGCCACGCGCTATCACTCTTTGGTAGCAGACCAAACCACACTACCAGATTGTTTTGAAGTTACTGCTTGGACTGAAGACAACGAAAACGGCATGGATGAAATCATGGGCATCCGCCATAAAGAATTTGCACTCGAAGGTGTGCAATTCCACCCAGAATCTATCTTGACAGAACAAGGTCATGACATGTTAAATAACTTTTTACAAGGAAAAACTCTATAACTATGGAAATTATTGACTTTTTATTTGCTGAGGATCAGCTTTTTACAACCATCACTCTTATTGTTTTAATTGCGCTATTAATTGGNAATATTGTTGCTGATAAACTAAAAAAATACGAGGATATTGATTCAGCTGGTGCAACATCACTCATGGATAACGATAANCTCATCATCTTAGATGTGAGAGAGAAGAAAGAGAGAAAATCAGGCTATATTAATAACGATATTCACATTCCTTTAAGTAATGTTAAATCGCAACTAGATAAGCTTGATAAAAATAAATCTATTTTGGTTTATTGTCGCAGTGGTTCACGTTCAGCTCATATTGCAGGCTTACTAACTCGTAACGAGTACGAAAATGTATACAACCTAAAAGGCGGCATTCAAGCTTGGAAAAGAGCTAAACTACCTGTAAAAACCTAACACCAAGGAATAACAAATGAAAAAAAATAAAATTTATTGTAGTGATGCCTGTCCCTTTTGTCAGCGTGCCTATCAACTATTAGAAAGCAAAGGCATTCCTTTTAAAAAACATCATGTAAAAAGCCCGAGTGATTGGGATGAGGTAATGGAGCTAACAGGTCGAAACACCGTGCCTCAGGTGTTTATAAATGGTGTGCACGTGGGCGGATTTGATGATTTATCTGCGGCTAACCAATCTGGCAAGTTAGATAAAATACTGGCTCAGTAATGAGTAATAATCTTAGTATTNTTGGTGCTGGTGCCTGGGGAAGTGCGCTGGCCATCACTCTAAGTGAGAAATTTGATACTATTTATTTGCACGCCCATACAGAGCTTGAATCTAAGACATTAAAACCTCAGCACCCCGCCCTACCTAAACCCTATGCTAGCAATATTGATATTGTTTATGGTTTTGAAACTTTAAAACATTGCAATAATATTCTCATTGCTACGCCGAGCTACGCATTTAGTGAGGTACTACAAACTTTAAAACCCTTATTAAACACTCAGCACCAAATAGCTTGGGCCACCAAAGGATTTGATACTACTGCCAAATGCTTCTTGTATCAAAGTTTTGAGCGAATATTACCTAACTATCATGGTTGTGTTTTATCTGGCCCTAGTTTTGCATTTGAGGTGGTTAGTCAAAAACCAACGGCTTTGGTTTCTGCCTCCAAAGATAAAAACACCCGAAAACATTGGGCTGATTTAGTNCGCACCAAGACACTTCGTGCCTATACCAATAACGATATTATTGGCGTTGAAATTGGCGGTAGTGTTAAAAATATTCTGGCAATTGCCGCCGGAATAGCCTCAGGACTGGGCTACGGAATCAATACCCAGGCTGCTCTAATTACTCGCGGCCTAGCAGAGATGACACGCCTAGGAAAGACCATGGGTGCTAACGAATCCACCTTTGTCGGATTATCCGGACTTGGTGACTTAGTACTAACGTGCTCTGATGATCTATCAAGAAATAGACGCTTTGGAAAGGAGTTGGCCAAGGGTCACAATGTTGAGCAATCACTTGCCAACGTGGGTGCAACTGTCGAAGGACTCAACACTCTGGATTTAATTCTTGCCATTGCTAAAAAGCAACAGGTAGAAATGCCGATTTGTGAACAGGTGTCCTACGTCACTCAAGCTAAAGCAAGCCCGGCTGAGGCGGTAAACTATCTAATGTCGCGAGCGCAAATTGATGAATGAAGCTTAGTCTTCTACGCCATGGGGAGCCGATTGGTGGGCGAATTTATCGTGGCAATCAAGATGATCCACTCACTGAAAAAGGCTGGCAGCAAATGCTGGATTCCACTCAAAACCAATCATGGGATTTAATCGCCACCTCCCCTCTAATACGTTGTCAGGCATTTTCCCAATATTTACATGAACAACATCAGATACCATTGAAAATTATCAATGATTTTTCAGAACTAGGATTTGGTGATTGGCAAGGGCTTAGTGCCAAAACTATTGGTATAGAGTTAGTCAATAATTTTAAAAGGGATCCAATTAACAATCAACCGGCTAATGCAGAAAATTTATATGCCTTTCAAAATCGGGTTTTATCAGCGTTTCAAGATATTACCTCTGAAAATAAAGAAGTGCTTATCGTTGCTCATGCCGGTGTCATTCGAGTAATTAAATCTCATCTACTTAATCTACCCATCGAAAAAATGTTTACAATAGAAGTTATGAATGCCTCTTGTGAAAATTTTGAAATTTAAATCAACCCTGCTGGCCGCCCTACTGCTCAGCTCAACTGTTCAATCAAGTGAGTTTTGGGGTCTCGAGTCATGGATGAATTCCCTTAAAACACCAGACTTTAGTGAGATAAAAAATGTTGATCAGCGCAAGCAGGCTTTTTTCAAATACCTATTGCCAGAGATTAACAAACAAAACGAAAAGATTATTCAGCTAAGAAGTGATATTAAAACTGAACACATTAACCAATTCAAATTGAAAAAAATATACAAGTACTATCGCGTTGAAGAGGGAGATGTAGATACCTTATTAACACGCGTCGATGTGATACCGGCCTCCTTAATATTGGCACAAGGTGCTTACGAATCAAACTGGGGGAGGTCACGTTTTGCCAAATATTATCATAACTTTTTTGGCCTTTGGTGTTTTAAAAAAGGCTGCGGCATCATCCCACTAAAACGTAACAAAACAGCCACCCATGAAGTGGCCAAGTTTTCCTCCTTAGATAAGGGTATCGAATACTATATGCGTTCAATTAACCGAAACTCCGCCTATACAACCTTAAGAAAAATTCGTAAAAATAAACGCGATACAAAATCTCCAATTACTGGCATTGCCCTAGCCGAAGGACTAGAGAATTATGCTGAGATTGGCTATGAATATGTTGAAACTGTACAGTCGATTATTCGCTACAACAAGCTAGCAAAATATGACTACAAATCTTAGACAATAAAAAACCCGCAATTAGCGGGTTTTTTATGAATTCTTGAAAACGACTTAACGCTTTGAGAACTGCTCGCTCTTACGTGCCTTCTTACGGCCAACTTTCTTACGCTCNACAACTCTCGCATCACGAGTTACAAAACCAGCTTTACGTAAATCACCACGTAATTCATTGTCATATTCCATCAATGCACGAGTAACACCCAAACGAATCGCACCCGCTTGACCTGTATCACCACCACCACTAACCATGATATTGAAATCAAACTTATCTCTCATTTCAACTGTGTCTAATGGTTGGTTAATAATCATTGAAGAAGTTTCACGACCAAAATATTCATCCATAGGACGTTTATTTACTGTGAATACACCTTTACCTTTAGTCATGTAAACACGAGCTACTGATGTNTTTCTTCTNCCTGTTGCGTAAAATGTTTCTGTCTTTGCCATAATAATTTATTACCTTAAATATCTAAAACTTGCGGTTGTTGTGCACCATGTGTGTGCTCAGAACCTGCAAATACTTTCATTTTTCTAAACATATCTCTGCCTAGAGGACCTTTTGGCAACATGCCTTTCACAGCCTTGTTGATAATTTCTTCTGGTTTTTTAGCCTGCAAGTCTTTAAATGCAACTGACTTTAAGTTACCAACATAACCTGTGTGATGGTGGTACATTTTGTCATCAAACTTCTTGCCCGTTACCTTAACTTTCTCTGCGTTAATAATAACAATGTAGTCACCTGTATCTGTATGTGGCGTGTACTCAGCCTTATGCTTGCCACGAAGACGAGANGCAACTTCAGTTGCCATACGACCTAATGTTTTACCNTCGGCATCCACAAGGAACCAATCTCTTTTTACTTCGTGTGCTTTAGCGCTAAATGTTTTCATAATAATACTTGCTTATCTTCAATCAGAATAATCGGACTA
>JGI26240J51127_1000652_pt1 | contig 13367 bp, 12 predicted proteins | sample SaaInlV_150m_DNA_5_FD_51127 | JGI IMG/M metagenome (IMG submission 51127)
CCAGTGTTTTTCCGTTCAGTTCAAATGAAATTGTCTCCATCTTACACCTCCTTTGGAAAATATTTCATCACAGAGCGCAACGGATTCGGTGCGGCCTGCCCTAAACCGCAAATCGAAGCGTCTTCCATCGTCTGTGAGAGTTCTTCTAAAAGTGACTGATTCCAGTTTTTTTGTTCCATCAGCGGAATTGCCTTTACCGTTCCAACTCTGCAGGGAGTACATTGTCCGCATGATTCATGCGCAAAGAAACGCATCGCGTTCAGAGCCAGTTCACGCGCATTATCCTGTTCAGAAAAAACGATAACTGCTGCTGAGCCAATAAAACAACCGTGCTCTTGCAAAGTATCAAAATCCATTGGTAAATCTCCGAGAGACGCAGGCAACATTCCNCCTGAGGCACCTCCTGGGAAATATCCATAAAAGCTGTGTCCAGGAAGCATTCCTCCGCAATATTCATCAATTAACTCACGCATCGAAATNCCGGCAGGNGCTAAATGNACGCCCGGATTGTTTACACGTCCACTGATAGAAAATGACCGCAAACCCTTACGACCTCTTCTTCCATGGGATGAAAAAGATTCCGCGCCTTTTTCGATAATATCACGCACCCAATGCAGTGTTTCCATATTGTGTTCCAGTGTCGGACGTCCNAANAATCCGACTTCCGCAACGTACGGNGGACGCAAACGTGGAATCCCGCGCTTGCCTTCAATCGACTCAATCATTGCCGATTCTTCACCGCAGATATAGGCTCCGGCTCCACGGCGTAAATGAATTTGAGGCAGTATTTCCGGAAAAGAGATTTGCAGTTCAGCAATTTCACGAAGCAGTATTTCACGCGCAGCGGCATATTCGTCACGCAGATAAATGTATATTTCTTCAATACCAACCGCCCAGGCTGCNATCAGNGAACCTTCNAGAAAACGATGCGGATCNCTTTCGAGATAGTAACGATCTTTGAAAGTTCCAGGTTCTCCTTCATCGATNTTAACCGCCATTAAACGGGGTTCCGGAAATTTCCTTACAATCTCCCATTTGCTTCCAACAGGAAATCCTGCACCGCCCAAACCACGTAAACCTGAATTTTTCAGTTCCGTGATCACCGATTCAGCATCACGTTTGCCAGACAAACAATCCTGAAATAGTTGATAACCTCCGGATTGTTGATATTCCGCAAAATTCACGTATTCCGGAAGTGTCGGTTGAACCTCGTTTTTTTCAACATGTTTTTTCACTAATTCAGGAGTTGCCTGATCCACTGGGTTTTTACCCACAACTGCGACTGGTGCGTGCTGACAACGTCCTACGCAAGGTACAGCTTGAATCCTGATTTGCTCGGAGGGGACGGAACCGTCCGGAAATAGTTGTTTGAGGGTTTCCGTGAGTTTTTTTGCTCCGGACATTTCGCAGGAAAGGGATTCGCAAACCCGAACCGTCAAAGGCGGAGGTGGTGTCTGGTCTTCTTTTATCACATCAAAATGGTGATAAAACGTGGCCACCTCATAGACTTCCGCTTGCGACAGTTTCATTTCAAAGGCCAGTGCAACCACATGTTTTGCTGAGATATAATGATATTCGTCCTGAATCAAATGCAGGGCTTCAATCAGCAAATCCTTACGGCGCGGCATGTCGGACAGCAGTTGCTGTACTTCCAGCAGCGCTGCTGAATCCAGCAGTCGGCCTTTTTGTTTACCAAGTTTTTTCTTGTTCATTTCAACTTTTTTTAGTTAAAATCCACAAAACACTGTGTGAGGTCTTCAAAAGTTTCGGCCCGACGAATAAGTCGGCTTTGTCCTTGATGCACCAGTACTTCCGCTGGCCGTGGTCTCATATTATATTGCGAACTCATCGAAATTCCGTATGCTCCTGCATCCAGAAAAGCGAGGCGTTCACCGACTACCGGTGAAGTCATTTTACGGATGATTTCATCTCCGGAACGACTTAAAATGTCTCCACTTTCGCAAATATTTCCAACAACCACAACATTTTTTTCAACATCCGAAATTCTGCTGGCGTTCAGAATTTTATGATAAGACCCGTACATCGTTGGACGCACCAAATGATTGAAACCTGAATCTACTCCGACAAAGCTGTGTTTTGGAGTGTCCGTAATGTTGGTTACTGTTGCCAGTAAAACTCCTGCAGGACCGATCAACAACCTTCCGGGTTCAATTTTCATCCGTAATTCACGACCGTAATGCTGAATAAACTTTGCAAATCTTGCACTCATTTTTTGGCTTAAATCGTCCATATCCAAAGCTAACTGTTCCGGCTTGTATGGAATTCCAAATCCGCCTCCAAAGTCAACAAACTGCAGATCAGGAAATTTTTCTGCAACATCCAGAATCATTTCCATCGCTACCAGCATTGGTTCGGCAGAATAAATTCCGGTACCTATATGAGAATGAACTCCGTTAAGAGTCAACTTATATTTTTTTGCTAAAGCAAGTGCTGCTTCAATTTGATCATGATATATGCCAAATTTTGAATCCGGACCACCCGTGATACAGTGCGAATGGTGACCAGCGCCTATTCCAGGATTAACGCGTACGGAAACAGTTGTCTCGGGATATCGTTGTCCATATTTTTCAAGTAAGACCAACGAACCGAGGTTAACCGCAACGTTTTGTTCTACACAATACTCTATTTCCTGCAGGCTGTTGTTGTTGCCTGTGAAGATGATTTGTTGAGCTTCAAATCCGCATTCAAGTGCTAAACGTACCTCAAACTCAGAAACTGCGTCTATTGATGAACCTTCTTCAGCAAGAATTCTGAGTAGTGATGGATTAGAATTTGCTTTCATGGAATAATGGATTTCAAGCAGTCCCTCAGGAAATCCTGCAAACAACTCTCGAAACTGCGAACGCAGGACTGACTCTTCATAAACGTAGAGCGGTGAACCATATTCCTGCATGATTGTTTCAACAGGAATGTCTGCTAAATAAAGGATGTTGTCAGTGATTTTCATTGAAAAGATAATTAGTCATTAAAAAAATTTAATTTTAGGCAGAAGCATTTTGGATTCTCTGGATCTGCGATTTCAATTTTTGTATACTAAACACTTAAAGCCAAAATTGCGAATCAAAATTGCCTGCATTAACATCATTAAATCCGGAACCTGGTTAAGCAATTGACAAAAAAACGAATTAGAAGACTATTACTGTTGTGGTTTGCGACCTTAATCATGGCGGGCATTGTCGGGATGCTGCTTTATGTACAAATGGCAGTCCACCAGGAAAATGTAGTTGCGTCACTTGAAGTAGAGTCACCTGTTGTAAAGGAAGATCTTCCTGACATTTCAGCAATAGTGGAGGAAGAAGCTGCTGAACCCGTACCGGGTGCGGTAGGTACAGCCGATATTTCAGAGGATGCAGAATATTCACATCTGGTAGAAACTGAAAGTCCTTTCTGGAATGTTTATCCTATCAGCAGTCCCGGCGTTTCTGCAGAAAACTGGCATACAATACTTGTGCAGAACCGTTTCAAAATTGACTATACAATCACGCCACTTGCTCCAAGGGACTGGCATCTGGTTCGCAGCAACAATGCAATCAGAGTTCAGTTCCGTTCAGAAATGTTTGCGGTAAAAGATATTCTTGCACGTAAAAAAAGAGGTAAATTTTCGATNCAACTTATTTCAATCGAGCATGCACGCTTTCCTTTGGCTGTCTCTTTACTGAGTCGTCTGTTNAATGACGGTTATTATGCNTATCTNCACCGNACAGATGCTAAATTTGAAGGAAAATACTGGTATCGTGTGAGNGTTGGATTTTTCAAAAATCTTGAAGACGCGCGTACGACCGGGAAAAAAATATCTGAGAAATATCAAGGTGAGGATTATTTTTCCACCAAGTTTTGGCCTGTTCAGCCTGGTACTCAGGAACTTTCACGTCCGGTGATTGACTTGCGGCAACCGCTTAACAAACCCTGGGTTATTCAACTTCCTCTCTACTCCAGTCAAGCTGAGGCCTTGAAAGATATGGCCCAGTTAAATATCGAAACAGATTTTAGTTATATCTCACAAAANCTGGAATCCGCTTCTTCNGGTAAACTNGAGTTTCGTATCAGGATTGGTTTTTTTGAAACAAGAAATGAAGCAGGCAGGCTGATNTACAGACTTAAAAAGAAGTTCCCGCAGTTTAAAAGCATGAAGAGTGTTCGTCTGCAGGAATAGTATTGATCCGCAAAAATTTAAGATTCGCTCTGCGGAAATCATTGGCTTATGTTTTTAAAAGAAGCCTGTCTGCGGTTTATTCACCGGACAGCTTTTTTTCCCATTCCAGTGAAAGCCGTTGGGCTTCAGCGATTTGATCACGGGTCATACGTTTTCTGATTTCGCTTTTCAATGCTTTTGCTTTGTCTCTCCCGCGTGCCGATGCCAAGTTGGCCCATTTGTAAGCCAGTACAAAATTTTCCGGAACGCCATCACCGGAAGCATACATCTCAGCAAGATTCAACTGTGCCTTGGTATCACCCTGTTCCGCAGCTTTTTTGTACCAGTAAACTGCTTGCGAAAAATCTTCCGTAACACCTGTACCATATTTAAACATCACCGCAAGATTTAACTGTGCTTTAGTATCACCCTGCTCCGCAGCTTTTTTGTACCAGTAAACTGCCTCTGTATAATCCTCATCCGTACCTTTGCCGAATTCATACATTAGTCCAAGGTTCAACTGCGCGTTGGCGTCACCAAGATCCGCGACTTTCTTGTACCAGTAAAAAGACTGAGTATAATCCTCCGCGATACCTTTACCTTTTCTATAAATTATACCGAGATTTAAGAGCGCTTTTGTGTCACCCTGATCAGCTGCTTTTTTATACCAGCCAATTGCCTGATCGTAATCCTGCTTTACACCTTTACCGTTTTCGTACATCCAGCCGAGACTGTTCTGTGCTTCCGACTGTCCCTGCTCCGCCGCTTTTTTATACCAGTGCACTGCCTGTGCATAATCCTGCGAAACACCTTTGCCGTATTCATACATTACTGCAATGTTTAACTGCGCACCAGCGTCTCCCTGCTCAGCTACTTTTTTATACCAATAAAAGGCCTGTCTATAATCTTCCGCGATGCCCTTACCGTTTTTGTAGAAATCACCAAGATTTAGTTGAGCTTTTGTGTCACCCTGCTCTGCCGCTTTTTTGTGCCAGTAAACCGCTTCTGTATAATCCTCATCAACACCTTTGCCGTTTTCGTAGAGAGCTCCGAGACTGGTTTGCGCTTCTGAATGACCCTGCTTTGCAGCTTTTTTGTACCATTCAGCAGCTTTCCTGTAATCCTCATCTACTCCTTTTCCGAATTCATACATCACCCCAAGTTCAAACTGCGCAACTGCACTTCCCAGCTCTGCTGCTTTATTATTCCAGTATAATACCTGTCCGTAATCCTTCGTTATTCCTTTGCCGTATTTGTAAATCAGGCTCAGATTTAACTGCGCTTTTGTATCACCCTGTTCTGCAGCTTTTTTGTACCATGAAATTGCTTCTATATAATCCTGTTCTACTCCTTTACCGTATTCGTACATCCAGCCGAGATTTGTCTGTGCTTCCGCAAATCCCTGTTCTGCAGGTTTATTAAACCAGAAAATTGCCTGAGTGTAATTTTCATCAACTCCTCTGCCGAATTTATACAAGATACCAAGATTTAACTGTGCTTCCACCATTCCTTGCTCTGCCGCTTTTTTAAACCAGACAAATGCTTCCTGGTGATCTTGACTGACACCTCTGCCTTTATTGTACATTATACCGAGATTTAACTGCCCTTCTGCCTGTCCCTTATCTGCAGCTTTTTTATACAACTTGGCAGCTTTAGTATAATCCTGTGCTACTCCTTTTCCGTTTTCATACAACCAACCCAGGTTAGTCAGAGCCGCAGAGTGACCTTTATCTGCTGCTTTCTTCAACCAGTAAACAGATTGAGTGTAGTCAGTCCTGACACCTTTTCCGTTTTTATAAATCACGCCCAGATTTAACTGTGCGTTTGTATTCCCCTGTACAGCAGATTTTTCAAACCAGAAAATTGCCTGTAAGTAGTCCTTATCAACGCCTTTACCGCTTTTGTACATGATACCGAGATTTAACTGTCCTTCCGCCTGTCCCAGTTTAGCTGCTTTTTCATACCAGCCAACAGCCTTTGCATCATCTTGTTCAGTTCCTTTGCCGTTTTCGTACATCCAACCTAGATTTGTCTGCGCAGAAGCGTGATCTTTTTTTGCGGATTTGAGGTACCACGTAAAAGCCTGAGCATAATCCTTTTTTACACCTTCACCGTTTTCATACATCCAACCGAGGGCGTACTGCGCACTTGCATTTCCTTTTTCAGCTGATTTTTTATACCAGTAAACCGCTTGCGCATTATCTTCTGTGACACCTTTACCGAAGTCAAACATATTGCCTATGTTAAACTGTGCCCGCGGATCACCCTGTGCGGCGAGCGGTCCCCATTCTCTGATAGCGGCAGCATAGTCACCTCTGAGATGGGCTTCAAAACCTTTCTGAAATTCTGCTGCCACTACAGTGAATACAGGTAGTAACAGACAAAGCAGGAACGCATTGAGACTGCGCATGAAAGCTAATAATTTCATAAGCTGAAAAAATTAAGATAAATTATTTGTATAAAAAAAGAATTATTTTTAGTAAATTGGCAACCCAAGGTATATCATCATTTAGTGTATTTTGCAAGAATGGTGCGTCCGGATCATTGATGTACAGTCCTCAAATTTTTACAAATAATGGTTAGAGTAGAATGAAATGCTGACAGAAACATCAATTAAGCCAGCAATTTGCTTCGATAACAGCTATGTGAAGTTGGGAGGCAGGTTTTACTCTAAGGTAAAACCGACTTTGGTGGAGCAGCCTGGTATCGTAAAACTGAATTACGCTTTGGCTCAGGACTTGGGTATTGATTTTGATGCACTTGATCCGGAGTCATGGGCAGCGATTTTCTCCGGTAATCAAATTTTGTCTGGCTCAGAACCTCTGGCAATGGTCTATGCAGGTCATCAGTTTGGTAACTTTGTACCGCAACTAGGTGACGGACGTGCCATTCTTCTTGGGGAAGTAATTGATAATGCTAATTGTCGCCGTGATATCCAGCTTAAAGGCGCAGGCCTTACTCCATTTTCCCGTCAAGGTGACGGACGTGCCGCACTTGGGCCAGTGCTTCGTGAATATATTATTAGTGAGGCTATGCATGCATTGGGAATACCGACAACTCGTTCACTGGGAGCTGTTACTACCGGAGAGCCGGTCTATCGGGAAAAAGTTTTGCCGGGGGCGGTACTTACAAGGGTAGCTCTGGGCCATGTGCGTACCGGTACTTTTCAATATTTTGCTGTACAGCGTGATGAAAAGGAGCTCAGACAACTCGCCGATTATGTGATAGCTCGTCATTTCCCGGAGCTGAAAGAAGAAGCAAACCCTTATCTGAAACTACTGGAAGAAGTGATGGAGCAGCAGGCGCAGCTAGTTGCTAAGTGGATGCATGTGGGTTTTATCCATGGCGTCATGAATACAGACAATATGGCGATCTCAGGAGAAACAATTGATTACGGCCCCTGTGCTTTTATGGATAACTTCAGCCAGACTAAGGTGTTTAGTTCCATTGACCGTATGGGTAGATATGCTTACGGTAACCAACCGTCAATTTTACAATGGAATCTTACACGCTTTGCCGAAACGATCCTTCCGCTCATTGANAANATTCCGGAAAGCGCAGTAGATTTCGCAAATGAAGTAATTGAAATTTATCCGCAACGTTTTCGAGAATATTGGTTGTCTGGTATGCGCCAAAAGCTTGGACTATTAAACTCGGAGACAGAAGATGAATCTTTGATTCAAACCCTACTTGAGACCATGCAGGAGAATGAAGCAGACTTCACATTGACTTTCCGTAGACTTTGCGATGTAGCTTTAACTCCGGAAAAGGCATCTTCAATTCGTATTTTGTTCAATGATCCGAGTGCTTATGACAATTGGGCTATGAAATGGAGAGACCGCTTGTCCCGTGAATTCAAAACACCTGAAGAGCGCTTTGAGTTAATGTGTCAGACAAATCCCACCGTTATTCCGCGAAACCATCAAGTACAACTGGCTCTCAAAGCTGCAGAGGAGGATGGGGACTACGCACCTTTTGAAAAGCTCCTGGAAGTGCTCTCATCTCCCTATGCCGTAGCGGNGGAATATTCGGAATATCTACTTCCGCCAAAACCGGACGAGCATGTTTTACAGACATTTTGTGGAACTTAAAAAATCAAATTTCTTTGATGGTTAAATACTACTTTGGGAATTTGCAAAATCACAGCTTGAAATTTTAGGGCTTGACATAGAATATTTACAGTGTAAATTAAATTAGCACTAAATTAGTCCTATTTACCAGAAATTATAAATGCTGAAAATCCGTTGAATAAAATACAAGTTGGAAATAAACCATGAATGAAGAAGTATTGAATATTCAGATTCGTAGATTTCTGAAAAAAGTAGGGATTCAATCCCAACGTGAAATAGAGCAGGCGGTAAAACAAAGTATTGAAAAAGGTTCACTTGAAGAAACAGATAAAATAGAAGCTTCTGTCTTACTTGAAGTTCCTGCCGTAGGGCTTAAAGTTACTATAAAAGGTGATATTGAATTAGCTTGATGCTATATTCACAAATTCAATTTTTTTAAATTAAATGCTGTAGTATCAGTTTAAGTTATCATTTTCATTTTTTCTAAAACCTGAGCTTCCAACTAAAGATGTTCAATTTCAAAGATCTTTCAGACAAAGCTGAAGACTTCAAGGCGCAGAACTATTTACTCACTGCTGACAAATTTTTTGAAAAGAGAAGAACAACGAAACAAATTTATGTTTTTGACTTACGAAGTTCTCAAGATTTCGAAGAATCACATCTTCCAGGTGCCCACAATCTGCCTTTTGAACAATTCGAGGACTCAATTTACCAGATGCCTTTTTCAGCTGATATTATGCTTTACGGAAGCAACAGGGAAGAAACATTATCCGCAGCAGAGATTCTTTTTGATAACGGATTCGAAACATTTTATATCATTGATTCATATGACTCTTTAATGGGCGGAGTTGATGCTTCTTTTATCAATCTGAGTTTAACAGCACAGGAGCATATCTCAAATTATCTCAATGATTCTGAGGATAAATATCAGGGGATATTACTAGTTGTAGAGCCAAAAATGGAGCGCAAGGCAAACTACAGTGTTGAATTCATCGATTTGAAAGATAGTCTTCTTGATAGCATTTCCATCGAATTTGAAATGTTCCACGTATTAGTCAGCAAAGATTCAATTCCTTATCTGCATGGTACTGAGATTGATTTGGATGATAATGGTGAACTTGTAGCGTTTAATCCAAGCATGTCCATCATCAAGTTTGATGGTTCAGTAGAGCAGCAAATTCAGCAAGTCCTGGATGAAGAAGTTAATCCTATGGTAGCTTCACATGGAGGTGTTGTCAGTCTGCTGGAAGTTAAAGATCAAAATGTCTACCTTGAATTCGGCGGAGGATGTCAAGGGTGCAGTATGATTGATGTTACTTTAAAGCAGGGTGTTGAAGTAATGATCAAGGAACAGATACCTGAAATAACTGCGATCTATGATGTAACAGATCATGCAGGCGGCGAAAATCCGTATTACCAGCCTTCAGCAAAATAATTCCATTGCAACTTATCAAGCTATGACTAAGGTTTTGCTGAATTTGCTGGAAATGCTCAAGCGGCTTAACCTTTAAAAATAATAAAAAACTGTGAAACAATTACACCGATCTGATCTTTTTAATTGGTCTGAATTTAATGAAGAACGTAACATTGATTTCAATGGAACTTTGTGGCTCAGCCCTGCTGGCAACGTTCTGATTGACCCTGTAAAGCTCACAGAACATGATATTAATCATCTGGAAAGTCTGGGTGGTGCCGCACATGTAATAATTACCAACTCTGATCATGTTCGTGATGCAGCAAAAATTTTATTAATAACTGGTGCAAAATGTTGGGGACCTGCTGCAGAGAAGGAGGACTTCCCTATAAGCTGTGACGGTTGGTTGAGTGAAGAAGAACAACCGATAAAAGGCATTGAGGTTTTTTGCCTTAACGGTTCTAAAACACCCGGTGAACTGGCTTTATTGATTGACAATAAAACTCTTGTTACCGGCGATCTCATCCGTTCCCATGAAGGGGGACATCTGCGCATGCTTCCCGAAGCAAAATTGCAAAACCGCGAGCTTGCGCTTAAGTCGATAAAAAGAATGGCATCGATAACAAACATACAGGCTGTTATCCCTGGAGACGGTTGGCCTGTTTTTAATTATGGACACGAAGCGCTTTTGACACTTTCTCAGGAAATTTAAACCGGCCTTGCTCTAGCAGGATTTTTTGCTATCTCAGAGATTTTCAAATATTGTCTGATACAACCTCAATTTTTGCCCAGGCATTTTTAAGATTTTTCAGCACAGTTTTTTGATCCTTTCCTTCTGCAAAGATAAAACCCAGATAGCGCCCGCCTTCGGGAAGAGGTTCCAGGTTTCCACCGTTTTTGATTGTTATTTGCAAATCAGTTATACCTTTCACAGCAAGTGCTGCTTCAATACCACGAAACTCTCTTAAGATCCCCTTGTTTTTAATCGGCATCATCATCACGCCTTTTACCGTTCCGCTAAGATTGGTCTTCTCGATATTTCTGCCTAACGCAGAACGCAGGATTAATTCTTCAAGGCTCATACCTCCTTTGAATTCAAGGACTTTAGTACATAACCCCCCGATACTCCTAGCTGCACATTCAAGGATGAAATTTCCTTTTTTATTGATTCTAAATTCTAGATGAACTGGACCCTTGATAATTCCAAGTGCCTCGACTGTAGTTTGTGCCGTTTCCAACAGAGATTCTTGTAGAGGCTTATCCAAAAGTGTTGGAGTAATCAAAATCGTTTCCGGAAAAGTGGGACCGTCTAGTGTCTCTGGTTTGTCAAAAATTGCTAATTCCTTTAATTTACCCTTACTGACTATTCCTTCAAGGGAGACTTCTTTTCCTGGCAAAAATTCTTCTACCAGCAACCAATTTGCCTGTTCTCCTCCACATTTTATAACTTCCGCTTGTGCAAGAAGTTTTGACAACATTTCAACACCTCTGCAAAATTCTTCAGGACTATTTGCCCGAACAACACCTTGACTTGCAGAGAGAAAAGTTGGTTTTAAAATACATGGGAAGCTTATTTCCTTGAGATACTCCTGCGGTGCCTGGTGAACTGAAAAACGTATGAACCATGGTACTTTAAGCCCTGCATCTTTTAATGCTTTACGCATTAGAAATTTATCTTTTGTCAGTTTCACTGATTCCAGTGAATTGTGTTTGAGGCCTAGAATTTCACTCAGTCTTGCAGCTAAAACTATGGATTCCTCATCAACTCCTACCACTGCTTGCAAATCGTGTTTAACTGACCATTCACGAATATTTTCTATCTGCACCCGCCAATTCTCAAAATTCATGGTGATGACCTTATCCGGATAATTTCGACTAAACACCTGAGACTTATCGGTTAGAACTAGTACTTTTAGCTCCAGTTTTGAAACTGCATCCATAAACGGGCTGGTCCTGTAACTCGCAGAAGGTATAATGAGAATCACAGAGGTATTCGCTTGTTTCATTAGTTTATACTGTCTGAATGTCAAAGATTTTTGCAGAGTCTCAATCTGCTTCTAAGTTGCCTACTTGCTTGCTTTCCCAGCATGCAGTCTAGCAAGTATTTACTTTTTGAGCTATAGATTATGAAACTGTAAAAAGTACTTAAACCGGATGATTGCTTACGAAGAAGAGATTCCGATAAAATCGTTCACATTAGTAGAATTAAGCTTAGTTGTTGAACAACTTGGAACCGGAGTCTTGTAACGTTTCCTGCATTTTGCAAGAAAGTCGAGTGAGGTGTTTTGCGGGTATTATGGTGAGATTTAAATTCTGTAGAAATAATGGTAGATAAAAGGAATTGGGAGCTCCGCTGCTGAACTTTTGAGTTTTCCCCCGAAACGGAGTTCGGGGCTACCGGAATGGACTATGGTCTAATTTTGAAACAGAGTTCGCTACCAACAAAGACTTTTGGGCAATTTTGAAACGGAGTTCGCTACCAACAAGGCCTATCGGTTACTGTTGATACGACCCTGCTATTACGTTCAACCACCTTTATTGGCAGCATTTGCAATAATGCAACTTTCAGATTCCAGCTGATATGAATAAGTCACGCTTTCATTCTCAGCCAGTCAAAATACGATTAATTCCGGAGTATTTTCCAAGGCCGGCGCTGGTTTCCCAACTCCATCCTTCACTGCAGTTACAGTCAGGAACATGAGGAGCTTTTTCCGGAGGAAGAACTGTAATCGTGCGTCCTTTGGCTCGGAAATCCTTGAGTCCGTCCAGAATCTGTTCCCGCATTACTATCTTGTCTTCTATCGATTTTACCGCAAGCTCACCTTTAGTCTGAGGAGTTCTTACTTCCTGTCTATCCGCTTTCAGGTATATCTTTCTCATATCACATTTATTTTCTGATGGAAAATCAGTCATCTGCTAATTCTCGTTTCTAGTTATTTCCGGTCTTGCTAAAAGCTATAGAAAACCTTGGCAGATAAGAAATATCACCTCCTCCAAAAGCTGACTATCCGTAAATTTACTTAGAAGTCCTGGGAAATAAATTTTACTCAATTATATCAATAAGTAAATATTGAAGATTTTTGTTTATATATTTATGATTCAGCAAATAAAGCTAAATTTTTAAATAATCAAACTTGCAATAGACAATATGTAATTCATTCGAGGTAAACGCAATAGCGGAATTGTTTTTGTTAATCAGGGAATGATAATTTAATGTTCATTACGATTATCAACGGTTTCGTCAGTTTCTGGTCATTTGATGCAAAACAAAAGTATGACACATGAAATCGTGACAACGTGGCAGATAGTGAAATGGGAAATATTGGAGAAACGCAGCGGGAGCTAAGAATCGCAGGAGAAGTGCAGCGGGAGCAAAGAATTTCAGGAGAAATAACTGCGGATAAAAGTCTAAATGATAAACCCGCTGAAGCACCAAAATGGAATGTTGTGTTAAATTATCTTACATTTTCTGCTGGAATATTAATGGTAACAGCTAATTTCTTTATCCAGTAAAATCCCCGAAACGGTGTTCCGGGATACCGTTCACATCATTTGTAGGGGCACGGCGCGCCGTGCCCAGACGTTTATCATTATTAACAAATCATAACCCCGATTGTCATTCCCGTGCAAACGGGAATCCAGGGAAACCGGTCAAAACCTCAGCATATCCGTAAAATCCCCGAAACGGTGTTCGGGGATACCGTTCACATCACTTGTAGGGGCACGGCGC
>JGI26240J51127_1000660_pt1 | contig 13271 bp, 13 predicted proteins | sample SaaInlV_150m_DNA_5_FD_51127 | JGI IMG/M metagenome (IMG submission 51127)
ACGTGGGAATGCTTATATTATTTTTTGGTAAAATGAAATTTTGGAAGCATGCTCTTGTGTAGAATCCTGATAACCTGAACAGTATCGTTGTTGCTGATTTTGTAAAAAATCAAATGGCTGCCTTGGGGAAATTGTCTGTAGCCTGTTTTAATGTGATTACAAGTTGCGCCCATTTGCGGATTACTTGTGAGCCGACGGAAACAATCATCAATTTGTAAAAGGTATGTATTTCGCTGATCTCGGCCCCATTGCTTTTCAGTAAATACAGCAATCATTTTTAGGTCAACTTTTGCTTTGGCACTTAGTTTAAAGGAAAGCATTAACGACTTTCGTCATCAAGTTCTGAGATTAGTTCATCGTAAGAATAATCAGCGAATCCACTTTTCTCACCTTCGTCAAGCAGATTACGTATGGTTTCCATTTTAGTTACATTATTTTCAAGCAATCGAAGACCTGCTCTAACAATTTCACTGGCCGTGTCGTATCTGCCTATAGCAAGTTGCGTGTTTATGAAATCTTCAAAGTGGGTTCCAAGTGTAATACCTGTGTTTTTACTCATTTTATCCTCCAAATGATTTCTTGTCTAACACTGATCATTGTTGAAAATATATTAAAATATTTTAGCTCATTATCGAAAAATAAAGCTGATTCATCAAGCGTTTTTATTTTTAAAATGCTTCATTTTGAATGTAGCACGAAATCTTAGCTAAACAAATTTTTACAAAGATTGTTGATTTCCGACTGTTTATGTTTCAATCAATAAATATCATCAAGAAAATAAAATATGCCCAGATTTGAAAAAGAAGAATATGAAGTCCGTATCGCAAAGGTACGGAAAAGTATGGCAGAGAAAAATATTGAAGTATTGATCGTCACAGATCCTTCCAACATGGCATGGCTGACGGGATATGACGGTTGGTCGTTTTACGTGCATCAGTGCGTGATTTTGACTTTGGAAGGTGAACCTTTCTGGTATGGACGCGGAATGGACGCCAACGGAGCAAAACGGACGGTGTTTATGCAGCATGAAAATATTATCGGTTATCCGGATGACTATGTACAAAATCCGCAAAAACATCCAATGGATTATTTGAGTGAAATTTTCAAAGGAAAAACCGGAATGTCCGCTGCCGGAGCTTTCGTCGGTACAGGCTTGGCGAAAAAAACAATTGGTGTGGAAAAAGACAATTATTATTTTTCTGCTTCCTGTCTTGAATCCCTGCAGAAAAATTTACCCGGAGCAACATTCATCGATACGACTGGTTTAGTCAATTGGCAACGTACCGTGAAATCACCGCAGGAATTGGTTTATATGCGTAAAGCAGCGCGAATTGTGGAAAAAATGCACGCCCGCATTTTGGAAGTTATGGAACCCGGAATGCGTAAAAATGATCTGGTGGCAGAAATTTATCATTCCGCAATTTCCGGAGTAAGCGCAAGTTCCGGAGAGCAAGGCTTTGGCGGAGATTATCCGGCGATTGTACCGATGACCCCAACCGGCGCGGATGCATCGGCCCCGCATTTGACATGGGACGATCGACCGATTGCCAACAATTCCGGAACCTTTTTTGAAATTGCCGGATGCTATCAGCGTTACCATTGCCCGCTCTCACGTACCGTTTATCTGGGTAAGCCTCCGCAAAAATATCTTGATGTGGAAAAAGCTGTATTGGAAGGAATTGATTGCGCACTGAATGTCGCAAAATCCGGAAATCTCGCTGAAGATATTGAAGCTGCGTGGAGCAAAACCATCAGCAAATACGGTTATGAAAAAACAAGCCGTTCCGGTTATGCGATCGGACTGAGCTATCCTCCGGACTGGGGTGAGCGTACCGTCAGTTTCCGTAAAGGCGACAAAACCGTGCTTGAACCGAACATGACTTTCCACTTCATGCCTGCACTCTGGTTTGACGATTGGGGTCTGGAAATCACGGAGAGCTTTGTTATCACAGAAACCAGTGCTGAAACTTTAGCCAATGTCCCGCGGAAATTATTCGTTAAACAGTAACACGTTTCAATTCCGGCATTTTAATTCAGCGTAACAAAGAATAAGCTGAACCAAAACGTCCGATCACAGTGAGCCAGCAGATACCGCCGAAAATCACGGCTAATGCAGGAAAGTATCCCGGAAACAAACAAATGATAATGTAAAATAAAATCGTTTCCGTGCCTTCTGCTAAACCTTCCAAATAATAAAAAGCCTTCTGTCCATGTGCGTCTGAGGAAATTCCATGCTTTTCTGCAACTGCGGCAAAAGCCAGGAAACTCGCACCTGTGCCGATGAATGAAAAAATTAAAAAAGTTGCAGCTAGGCTGTTTTGTTCAGTATCCGCCAAGGCGAAACCTAAAATAACCGCAGAATAAAAGATAAAATCACAGGTAATGTCGAGGTATCCGCCTAAACTCGTGATGCCGTTTCTGCGTGCAACTGCACCGTCAAGTCCGTCAAAAAAACGGTTGATCAAAATAAATACCAGCGCCAGTGAATAGAGTTTGAGCCAGAGCAAAGGAACTGCAACCATCCCAATCGCAAAACCGACGAGAGTTATTGTNTCAGCAGAAATTTNNNGTGGTACATACTCAGCGATGTCTTCCATGGTAGGATGTACAATTGTGTTCGCCCAGCGGTCAACCATAAGTAAATTTGCAGAAATTGAAAGTTAAGATTTAAATGAAAATTATCGTGTGTTGAGAGTTGCGTTTGAACTTTTGAAGTCAAATGCCCTAAGGTTTAGGTCGAGCAAGAAAACAGTATCTTACAGATTTTATTACAAACCAGTTTCAATCCTGTCGAGAATAGCATTTGCGATAGCTTCTTTGCCAACATACATTTGAGGTTCCTGCGCAGGATCCAGCAGCCACGCCACCTGTGTACCATCCGGTTTAAATTCTTCTCTGCGGTTTGCGACAATCAACTGTGAACCACCTTTTTTGGAAAAGCGCTTGTTTGCAATTGCGAGCAGTTCATCGTGAGAAATATTTTCCTCATATTTGAAAGTGATCATTTTCAAGGCAGGAAATTTCTTTCGCACCTCATCAATCAGCTTGACGGTCGGCAGCAGTTTCAAATTTAAATGTTTTACTTTGCTGGAAATTTTACCTTCAATAAAAGTTTCGGGTTGAAAATCCGCAACAGCCGCCGTAAAAATTCCCCAGTCAACAGCTTTTTTTGTCAGCGATTCATGCACAATATTTTTATAATCCGTGTAAGTAGCAGCTTTTTTTGCGTTTAAATATTCCGGTGCAGGCTGGCTGCCTTTGCCTAGAATCAGCTCAACCTTTACTCCTCTCATCCATGCTTCCCGAGCGATTTGGATGGAAAGCGCACCGGTAAAACGTGTGGTGATACGTCGAATATTGTCAATCGGAACAGGTGTTGGACCGCCGGTTATCAGCAAAGATTTTCCGCTAAGTGGAGATTGATTGAGTGACCTGATCGTTGCTGCCACAATTAAGTCCAGTGAGGAAAGATTATTTTTTCCGTGAGTTTGGAGAGGTGGAATCAACGTGGCGCCCATTTCCCGCAAAGTCTTGAGTGAGCGGGTCAGGATGCTGTTATGCATCGTACCGTGCATCGTTGGCGCGAACAGGATAGGCACTCCCTGACGTTCCATACGTCCAAGAGCTGCCGCGATCGCTGCTGAAACTACTGAATCCGCAATTCCAAGTGCTGCCTTATTCAAAGTATTGTAGGAAGCAGGTGCGACAACAAAAACATCAAAAGGGGTGGAATCGCTCAAATGCTCTGCATCTGCGGTAAAGTGGTCAATGACAGGATTTTGCGAACACCACTCCAGCGCTTCTTTAGCAACATAACGTAAACCGCCTTCAGTTACATAAACGACAACATCCGCTCCTTCCCTGCGAAAATCCCGAATCAGATCAGGCATACGGTACGCCGCAATACTTCCGGTGATCAGCAGTGCGACACGCTTTCCGGACAAATGGCTTCCGGTTAAACGGATATCACGGTCAGCTATTTCAGAAGGAGGTGGTGGTTCAAGATTCCAGTTTAAAGACATTGAAGCTTTTAGAAAAAAGGTGTTTAGTATCTTTATTTCAGGATACCATTTTTGGTTAAATTATTTCTGTAGTCAATACTAATCACAATACATTTGCTGCCAGTTCGGCCAGAGCTGAGCGTTCAACACTCGTAAAACGTACATGTCCAGCAAGCGGTGATTCCTTGAAGCGTTCAACCAGCATGCTCAATCCGTTAGAAGAAAGATTTATATCTTTGTTATCTATTTGGTTTGGATCACCTGTCAAAACTATTTTTGTACCTTCACCTGCACGAGTGACTATCGTTTTCATTTCATGCAGAGTCAGATTTTGTGCTTCGTCGACAATCATGTGCTGCTGCGGAATTGAACGTCCGCGAATATACGTCAACGGTTCCACAACAAGCATTCCACGCTCCATTAATTCGTGATAAGAGTCACGTTTTGAACCTTTTTTTGCAGAAGTATTATTGATCAGTAATTCCAAATTATCAAAAATCGGCTGCATCCATGGTGCAAGTTTTTCCTGCGTGTCTCCAGGCAGATAACCTAAATCACGTCCCATAGGAAAAATCGGACGAGAGACCAGCATCCGCGAATAAATATTCTCTACCATCATTTGCTGTAAACCCACTGCAAGTGCCAGTAAAGTCTTACCTGTACCTGCTTTTCCGCTGAGTGTCACAATAGAAATTTTTGGATCATTCAGCAATGCCAATGCCAGACGCTGCTCCGGATTTCTAGGACGTATACCCCAAACACCCTGTTCTTTTGAAACTGTTACAAATTTGCTCTTGCCCTGATTATAAATTGCTAAAACATCTTCTTCCGGAACTTCAGCACAGTTCAGTAGAAGTCCCTGGTTTGGATAAAAGTTAATATTTTCACCGAGTTCCGTCTGTATTTCTTCCGGTGAAATTAAGTCTTGTTGACTCAAGCTCCGTAATTTTTTCTTACTGACCTCACAGCGGTGTATGCCTGAATATAAACTTGAATCGTCTTTCCTGCGACCTTGATAAGCAATAGTTGGGACATTGAGCGTATTAGCTTTAATACGTAAATTTTCATCATGTGAAACAAAAACAACATTCTTGTTTTTCCGGCTCAACGTCCAGGCAACAGCCAGAACACGATTCGAAAAACTCTTAGAATTAAGACTGTACGGAATTGTTTCAGCTTCCGGATCAGCAAGTTCAAGCCTTAATTTACCTCCATTCGGCAAACGAACACCTTCTACCAGATTACCAAGTTGGCTGCATTCATCCAGCATTTTGCTGACTAAATTGGCTGCCCTGCCCTTTTCACCTAAATCCTGCCTGAGCGTATCCAGTGCATCAAGAATGCAGACCGGCAGGACAATTTCTTGCTCCGGAAATTCATAAAGTGCTTCCGGAGTATAAAGCAGCACACTGATGTCGAGCACATAAACTGAAGCGTGACTCATGCGTTTTCCGGCAGTAAAAAAGGAATGTCGCTCAACTTAAAAAGTTGAAGCATAAAATATTTGCTCATTATTCACTTCTGCTGAAATCAGCATTATCAGTTATAAAATCATTTTGTTGCAGGCACCATTATAAAGCAGTTCTTACAGATCATCAATCAAAGAGACTTTAGTGTCAAGACTGCAGATTATTTTGTCTACGCTCAAACAGATTTTTTCTGCTGAATTTTTGCTTTTGTGCAGAACTTTAAAGCTTTAAATACAGGTGTAAAAAACTCAAATTCTTGCATTTTCAGAAAAATTACGGTAAAAGATTAGTGGTAAAGATATTACACACAGTTCATGACGTATGTTTAGGAACATAATATGGAATTTCAGTTAACATCCGGATTACAGCCTCAACTGCTTGAAGACGAGCAGAAATTGTGGCTTGCCAATGCTATCTGCGGTGCGATTACCGCGGACGGTTCAGTTGCTCCTGAAGAACTTGAATATCTTGAACGAGCCCTCTCCTTTTTACCATCACAAGCAGATGTTGTAAAAATGATGCAGGCGGTTAAAGACCAGAAACTACCGCAGCTCGAGCGTTTTCCAGGCGCGACACGTGAGCTGGAAGTTAAGATTTTCATTGACCTGGCCACAGTTATTTCTGTGGACAATGTGCTTGGTGCAAATGAAATTGACTACCTGCTTTATATCGGACGCAAACTTGGTTTTGGACGTGAATTTGTACGGGTTGTCATCCGCTGGGCCAGCGAAGGGATTGTCTGGAAACGTAAAATGCTGCACCTGATTGACGCAGGAAGTTCACTCGAAGCAGAATATACGGATTAAGCGTCCGCTTGATCTACGCACTTCTCTTACACAAATCTTATCAACATTGCGACGGTTTTGATTATCCGTACCTGCTTATTGAGTGAGGCTGAGCTGCGTCAATATATGCCTGGTTTTTCCTGCAGTAAACTCCAGAAGGTAATGCGGAGCAGCTTCTGCGATTGTGAATTCAAAATGTGTTTTATCCCTCGGCAGCAAAGCACGTAAAAAACCGGATTTTGGTAAAACTAATATTTTGCGTGCCTTCATCTTCCCCAATGGAGTTTCAAGACTGAGTTCCTCCTGAGGTTCAACCTTCATCCGGATCATGCTCATAGAACGCGGAAGTCCTTTTTCTTCCAACTCAATTGCCAGCAGAGGTAGAAAGAGGGTGAAGGAGTAATCTTTTGTCTGCAGNATGTGNNGNAGATTTTTACGTAGAAAGAAAATTACCACTTCAAAAGGAACAGCATTTTCCTGACTTAAGTTTGTTTCAAACTCCAGCACCTTTCCCGCCTTTTCCAGTCTGGTACGCATAATTTGTCCAGAATAGCTGTTTTTTATCCGGAAATCCTCACGCAGATCTTCTTCCTCATACCATTCAGGCACCCCGGAATTTGCAGCAAACCAGAGAGTTTTACGTGTAAAAACTTCTCCGTCTGCTCTGGTGTTTTCGTTTCTTTCAACGATGAACTTTTTTGTGTCCTTCGTCACCGCTTCGTAACTAAAATGACTGTATCCGCTGATTTCTGCACGCTGAACATCCCAGTGTTTAAATGAAGTTTTTGTGCCCGGCAGCAGTTCATCGAGGTAAGTTTCCTGCGCGGAAACAGAGATTGCGGAAAGCAGCACTCCGCTGATGAACAGCGTGTGAAGACAATAATTTTTCAAATTCTTCTTTTTCAGCCACAGCATCAGTTGATTGCTCCTTCGCATTTTCGACAAATTTTCCAATGAGCTTTTGCATTTGGCACATCCACCTGACACTGGCGGCAGACAACTTCTTTGCAGTGTATGCAAATCATTTTAAATGCCTGAAAGCGTGAAACCGCCTTCCCGCAAATATTACAGTTTTCTTCCAGCCTTCTCATTTTTTTGTGCAGTTTCTCATTATTATTAGTTTTTATTTTGCTATACTTCTCAAAACAGAGCAGGCTTTATTATGCCAAGATTTTCTACCGGCGCAAGCGCAATACTAAAGAATATTTTAGACGCTGATGAGTGTACTCAAAAGCTGATCAGCTTTCTGAATTATATAAAAACAGAAAGATATTTAGGCCGCTTTTGCTTTCTTCAAAAATGTCTTTTGCTTTAAATTTGATAAAAAGTGTGATTGGATTTGATTTTGCAGTTGGAATTTGCTTAAATTTGTCTATGCCAATAAAAAAGTTGGCAGACAAAAAACACAAAATATCAGAAAGACAAGTAATCATGGAAGAAATAAAACGCCTCTTATTGGAAGAAAAGGCGGCGCTTCTCGGGGACATTCGGGAAAAAACAGGAAAAAACAAAATAAACAGTGATATCGGTGACGCTATTGATTCTTCTGTAGAAGAACAGGAACGTGAATTAGACCTATTACTACAAGATCGGGAACAAGCTAGACTTAAAGGAATTGAAAATGCTCTCCAACGCATGGAGTCCGATGACTTCGGTTACTGTGAGGAGTGTGGAGAAGACATTTCCAAAAAAAGACTGCTGGCAGTACCTTTGACCCGTATGTGTATCAATTGCCAGTCAACTGAAGAACGCAGTCGGCTTGCGCAAAATGCTTTTTCCCGTGCAGACTACTCCAGTCAAGTTTTAAGTGACGAATAATTATTGAGCCTCACTCCGGAAACCGTGAGTTAGATTAGATGCAGCCTTAAGCTAACATTTCAAAGGCACTCACAGTTACCGACTCCAGTTGCATTAAGTGTGTTGATTAAAACCAGTTACGAAAAACAGTGCCTGAATTTACAGTTTTTAATTCCGGAGCAGTATGGCCAATCTGCTGAATTATGACGCCGGCCAGTTACTGGCCTTTATTTTGGTACTGGTTCGTGTCAGCGGAATAATCTCAACTGCGCCTATCTTCGGCAGTTCAGTTTCGCCACCTCAAGTAAAGATTGTGTTGAGTCTGATGCTGACGCTGATTCTCTACCCTTTCATACCTGAGATACAAGTTTTTCCTGATCGTCCGGACCATTATCTTGTGCTGATCGCGAGTGAACTGCTGATTGGCTTGGTACTCGGTATGATCGGTCGTTTTTTATTTTCTGCAGTCGAATTCGCCGGAACAGTCATCGGCTTTCAAATGGGACTCGGGATGGCCAACGTCTTTGATCCGCAATCACAGCAGCAGGTTTCTCTGGTGGGAAGATTTGAAAGTACGACCGCGACACTCATTTTCCTGGCCATGGACGGACACCTGATTGTCATTCAGGCTCTTGTCAGAAGCTACTCTGTTCTGCCTCCAGGCGGTGCGAGAATCAGCCAGCCTTTGGTTGAAAAACTGACAGAACTTTCCGCAAGTATATTTGTCATTGGCTTACAAATAGGTGCGCCACTGATTGTGCTCTTTTTCTCGCTAACGCTATTGTCGGACTACTGGCACGTTCAGTTCCGCAAATTCAGGTTTTTGTAGTTGGTTTTCCACTGACCTTATTACTCGGATTTTTGTTTCTGTTTTTCGGTATGCCTTTTTATGGACAAGCGGTACACAAGATGTTTGAGATGTTTGACTCACAATTATTTAATGTGCTTAAACTATTAGGCGGATCAAGCTAACAATTTGAAAAATGAAAACTTAGCTTGAAGAGCAGGTAGATCAACAGCACTCATCCGCATTTTGCGCTAAACCCAATACTTAAAGCACTTTTTTCTTGAAAATCAATGGCAGAACAACAAGGTCAGGAAAAAACTGAAGCACCAACGGAGAAAAAACGTAGGGAGTCACGAGAAGAAGGGCAAGTTGCCTTCAGCAAGGAACTCTCCTCTGCGGCTTTGCTGGCAGGAATTGTACTCACCTTAGTGGCGACAAGTCCTCTTATCCTCGATTCATTTCGGGAACTCATGACAAGAATGTTCCGACAGGTGGCATCTCCTGATGAGTTGTCCATCAACAGTATTTATACTTTGTCAGGAGAAATTGTCACCACCATACTCCCTGCCTTCGCACCATTCATTGCGGCTATTGTTTTTATCGCTATTTTTGCTTCTGTTTTACAGGTTGGTGTGCAGATCACTTTCAAAGCCATTGCACCTAAATTCAGCAAATTAAGTCCCTTAACTGGAATCAAACGTCTTTTTTCATCACAGTCTCTTGCCGATTTTCTCAAGAGTATGGCAAAACTGATTATTGTTGGATTTGTCGGTTATTTAACTTACATAGATAAAATCTCAGAATTGAACGGACTTTCTGTTTCAACTCCGGAGGCAATTCTGAAATACAATTTTACTGTGGTTGCCGAAGTTGCTGGAAAGATCGTGTTAGCGCTTGCGGCAATTGCAATTTTTGATTATTTTTATCAACGCTGGCATCATGAACAGCAAATGATGATGACCAAACAGGAAGTCAAGGAAGAGACTAAACAAACGGAAGGTGACCCCCAGCTTAAAGCCAGAATTCGCCAGATTCAACGCGAAATGTCAAACGCGCGGATGATGCAGGAAGTGCCGAAAGCGGACGCGCTGATCGTCAATCCAACTCACTTCTCAGTTGCTGTGCTTTATGACCGTGATGCGATGTCTGCTCCTGAAGTTACCGCAAAAGGTGCGGATCACATGGCCCTGCGGATGCGTACAATTGCCAGAGAAAATAATGTGCCCATCCTCGAACGACCAGAATTGGCACGTGATTTATATGCAAACGTAGAAATCGGTGAAGACATTCCGGAAAGATTTTACAAAGCAATTGCGGAAATACTGGCCTTTGTTTACAGACTCCGCAAGAGATAATTTTTTCGCAGTCCTGCCCCTTTCAAAACAAATCCTCACAGGATCGCTGGAATATTTTCCAAATTTTGTTTTTGGAGCATTATTTGCAACAGGCAGACCCGTGCGTTTCGTTTTTGAAATGCGGATATTTTTAACGACCTTTTGGTAATGGATGACCAGTGGCCGCAGCAAGTATACCTTTAAATAATATAATCAGTAAAGCTGACATTGTTCTCGCCATAGGCGTGATGTCAATTCTGCTGATCATGGTGGTTCCCCTTCCACTAATAGTTCTCGATCTACTCCTTGCATTAAGCATCACAGTAGGAGTACTGATTCTTTTTGTTGCTTTATTTTCGGAAAGTTCACTCGAGTTCTCCTCCTTCCCTTCAGTACTGCTCATTGCCACGATTTTCCGGCTTTCTCTTAATGTTGCCTCCACTAGACTTATTTTACTGGAAGGTCATCAAGGACCAGGCGCAGCAGGATCGATTATTAATTCTTTTGGCGAGTTTGTAGTCGGCGGAAATCAGATTGTCGGTATCATCATCTTCCTGATTCTGGTTATCATCAATTTTGTTGTCATCACCAAAGGTACAGGACGTATCGCTGAGGTTGCTGCACGTTTTACTTTGGATGCCATGCCTGGAAAACAGATGGCAATTGACGCTGATTTAAACGCGGGGCTGATTGATGAAGACGAAGCCCGTCATCGGCGTTCAACCATTCAGCGTGAATCGGATTATTTTGGATCACTTGACGGTGCCAGCAAATTTGTACGCGGTGACACAATTGCAGGTTTAATTATCACTTCAATTAATATCTTAGGCGGACTGCTGGTAGGAATCACTCAGTACGATATGTCTGCCGGAGATGCTTTTGATGCTTATGCGACTTTAACCATTGGTGATGGACTCGTCTCGCAAATACCCGCGCTGATAATTTCAATCGCCGCAGGTATTGCCGTTACCAAAGCTTCCGGTGAAAATAAAATTTCTGTTGATTTACAAAAACAAATTTTCAGTAATGTTCAGGCATTGTATGTTGTTTCTGCAGTTCTTGTTACTTTTTCATTAATCCCGGGCATGCCGGTGGTTCCGTTTTTACTGTTGGCACTTGCTACTTTCACGTTGGCGCAAACGAGTAAACGTTCCAATCTGAATATTGCCACTGACGAACACCAGGAAGAACAGGCACGTCTACAAAAAGAAATGAGTGAAGAACCGGAAGATATTGAATCGCTACTCACGATTGACATTCTTGGGCTGGAATTGGGTTACGGAATGATACCGCTGGTGGATGAAGAACAGGATGGTGAACTGCTGAAACGGATCAAGGCTATCCGTCGTCAAATTGCCATTGATTACGGATACATCGTCCCTCCACTGCACATTAAGGACAATCTTGAACTCTCTCCAGGTGAATATTCAATTACCATCAAAGGTATTGAAATTGCCCGTAATGAACTGATGATGGGCCACCACCTTGCCATGAAGACCGGAGATGTGGATGAAGAGATTCCTGGCGTTGACACAGTTGAACCGGCATTTGGACTTCCGGCAATCTGGATTGCNGAGGAAGATGAGGAACGCGCTCAATTTGCCGGATATACAGTTGTTGACCTACCTACTGTTTTGGCTACACATCTGACAGAAGTCCTGAAAAATCATGCATTTGAATTTATCGGACGTCAGGAGACTCAAAAACTTATTGACTCTCACGCCAAATCCGAACCAAAAGTTGTTGAAGAATTGATCCCATCACTGTTATCATTAGGTGTTGTGCAAAAAGTTCTGCAAAATTTACTTAAAGAACTCGTATCTATCCGTGACCTGCATACGATTCTTGAGACACTGGCAGATGTTGCTCCAATCACCAAAGATCCTGATTTGCTCACAGAACACGTTCGTCAGAGTCTTTCACGACAGATCACCAGACAATATCAAACACCNGACGGGATGCTNCCCCTGATTACAATGAATCAGGATTTGGAGAATCAAATTGCCACAGCAATCCAGGATTCTGGTCAAGGTGCATATCTTGGCTTGAATCCTAACATGGCACAGGCGATCATAAATGGAATCGACGGGATGATGGAGCAATTTACGATCAACAATTATCANCCGCTTTTGCTTTGTTCACCGCTGATTCGTCCGCATGTTAAAAAGCTGGTGGAGCGTTTTATTCCTAATCTTGTGGTACTTTCACATAACGAGGTAGCACAGGATGTCCGTATTGAAGCACTCGGTGTAGTTGAATTAAGCGGTTAAGCGAAAAAATATTGAGTTTTGCTTTGTAGAAAAATCAACTCAAGACTCAAAACCAAAATCTGTTAAAAAGCAAACTTATGAATCTCAAGCGCTACCGTGTCAATAATATCAAAGAAGCTTTGAAATTCATCAAGCGTGATCTGGGTCCAGACGCACTGATCGTTTCTACCCGTCAGGTAAAAGAAGGCAAAGGTGCTTTTGGAATGTTCGGCAAAACAATGTTGGAGGTAACTGCTGCACCAGGTGAAAAGAAAAAAAACAGCGCTGTCTCAAAAGTACCGGCCACAAAAGCACTTGAAGCATACAGCGGCGGTGCAGATACTGTAGAAAACGCACTGGCTGATACATTCATGAGACCTCAGAAAAATTCCACACTTTCGGTTACAGATCAAACACGTAACATGATGCTGCCGATACAAAAAGAGCTGCAGGGAATTCGACTGACTTTAGGAGATTTGACTTCACAGACAAATGCTTTTGACGATCATCTGGTCGGTGAGTTGAAACACGAGCTTGGAGAAATGCGGCACATGCTGCATGTTTTAGCTTCACGGACGGGTAACCTCAGTGATCCGGATCTGCCGGAAAATCTGCTGCTGTTATATCAGCAAATGAAATTCAGTGGTTTAGAAGAAAAGTTCGCCCGGCGGCTGGTTATGGAAGCTCAGCGTAACATGACTGAAGAAGATCTGAAAATTTCGCTTACGTGAAAATTTTCCTGGCCCGGATGTTGATGAAAATAATTAAAATAACCAGAGGTCTTGAGGGTCTTAAACCTTCGCAAAGAATAGTAGCATTGCTCGGACCAACCGGTGTCGGTAAAACAAC
>JGI26240J51127_1000685_pt1 | contig 13034 bp, 9 predicted proteins | sample SaaInlV_150m_DNA_5_FD_51127 | JGI IMG/M metagenome (IMG submission 51127)
AACCCCACAATGGAAAAAAGTGTATACTTGAGCCATTATTAACTATCTTGGGAATTAACATGATGAGAATGAATAAAAAAGGTTTTACATTAATTGAATTATTAATCGTAGTTGCAATTATTGGTGTTTTGACTGCAGTAGGCATTCCAATGTTTCAGGGCTTTATTTCAACTGCAAAAGTAAATGCATCCAAAGAAAACCATACGAGAGCTCGTGATATGGTTGCATCCTCTCTTACAAAATGTGCAACAGGTGTATCAAACACTCTTACATTGAAAAAAGACAAGCTCGGTGGGACAACGGCTTATGCGTGCACTAGCACAGTAGATCAATGGGCTACGGCTTTTGTATTGCACTTTGTATCCGATGATTGGAAGAATCCGCACGATACTACTAAAAACTGCTGTGAAGTTAATAATGGCACTCCAAAATTTAGTGGCCAACCAAATACTTATATTTATAAAATTGACGATAACACAATTGGCATTAAAACTGATGTAGGTACAGAAGACAAAAAACCCAATGTACTATCTAATACTCTTTTAGTAGAATAATTTTTAAACATTAGTTTCGTACAAAAAGCAGAATAATTTGTATTAATTCTGCTTTTTTAGTTTATAAACGTTATGAAAAAATCAGCCTTTACATTACTTGAATTACTCATAGTTGTTGTCATAATAGGCGTTGTTGCTGCAATTGGCATGCCACTTTTAGATGGTTTTATCAGTAGCACAAAGCAAGTTACTGCTAAAAATAGTCTTCGTGATATTTCCTTGATTGAGGCTAACTACTTTGCTGAAAATAGTAGCTATCTTACTACTAACGTTGGCTCAACTAGCAACATTAATACTAGGCTCTTTAACAAGAAAACATTAGACGAGGATAGCGACTACGAATATTCCATCACCCCCACTAATGAAGGGTACTTAGCCAAGGCTACTCCAAAACCAGGAACCAGTAAAAAACTACAAACCTATTGTGTTGACCACAGCGAAGCACCTCCAAGAACAACTAACTGTTAAGACTTAAATTGTTGTGCCCATTGCAAACATTGGCATATACAACGCCACTAAGATAAAACCAATTGTTATACCCATAAATACTATCATTATTGGCTCTAACAAAGAGGTCAGTTGAGCAATGGTTGCGTCCATTTCTTCCTCGTAATAACGAGCAATTGATTCAAACATCTCCTCCATATTGCCTGTTCTTTCTCCGACAGAAGTCATGGCAGTAAATGTATTGGGAAATATTGTTGGCTCTTTTTCAAATAGAACTGATAACGGCTCACCTGAAAAAACCCCTTTCTTGACTTCAACCATTGCCTCTTTAATTACAATATTATCATTAGCAGATGCTGCAATATCTAAAGACTCCATTACAGGAACACCAGCAGCAGTCAAATTACCTTGAATCATTGCAATTTTAGACAGTGCTGATTTTTGAATTAACTCACCAAAGAGTGGGAGCTTTAAAACAAATTTATGCCAAGATCTTCTCATTTTATAATTCTTTTTAACAAACGTCGATACCATGACTCCAATTGCTACAATAATTATTGCTGATAATCCACCGCCCATAGGGTCACGCATAAATTCACTAATATTTACCACTATTTGGGTTGGTGCTGGCAATTCTGACCCTGCACCTTCAAATATTCCTTGAAAAATTGGAACAACATATACCATCATTAAAATAATTACTGCAGTAGCCACAACAAAAAGAACAATCGGATAAGTAAGGGCACCTTTAATATCTGAGCGAATTTTTTCGCCTTTTTCCATTCCAAGAACCAGCTTACCTAAAAACAAGTCAACCTTACCACTAGACTCACCCGCTCTTAACAAATTAATGTAAACATTGTCAAACACGTAAGGATGCTTTGCAAAGGCATCTGATAATGGTGTACCAGACTCAACATCGTTGTGAATTTGACCAATAATTTGTTTTAAACTAGGATTAGACGTTTGCTTTTCAATCATCGAAATAGTTTCCAAAATAGGTAAACCTGCTCGAACCATAGTTTCTAATTTCTTAGTAAAAACAATCACTTCGTGAATAGGTACTTTTTTCTTAATTCGTTTAGTTTTTTTGCTTTTATTTTCGTCTTCTATTTCTACACCTGAAATCTTTTCAAGCGCAGTAATAATAATTCCATCTTCAGATAATTTAAAGGCAGCTTCATCTCTATTGAGCGCCTCAACCTTGCCATCAATATATTGAGAACCTTGTATGCCTTTATATTTATATACTGCTGCCATAAATCACCTTATAATGCTTATTCAGACATGAGTACACGCTGATACTCTTTCAAACCAAGCGTGCCCTGCAATAAAAACCCTCTGCCTACTTCTTGCATGGTTGAGAAATGATCTTTCTCTTTGGCAATTTTCAAAAGCTCTGGTGTAGTCAGATTATTTAATACTCCTTGTTTAATGCTGTCGGTCACCCTTAGCACCTCATAAATTCCTTTACGCCCTTTGTAGCCCGTTTTGTTGCACTTAGAGCACCCTTTGCCATAACAAAGCTGTGTTCTCGATGCTTCCTCTGGTGTAAAGCCAACTGATATCAATTGCCCCTCTGTAACAGATTCATCTTCAGTTTTGCAATTTTCACAAGTCTTTCGTGCCAAACGCTGAGCAACCACCAAAGTTAAAGAAGAGGTGATTAAATAAGGAGCAATACCCATATTGATCATCCGAGTAATTGTACTAACAGCGTCATTAGTGTGTAATGTCGATAAAACTAAGTGTCCAGTTAATGCCGCCTTAATGGCGATATCAGCAGTTTCCTTATCACGAATCTCACCTACCATTACCACTTCGGGGTCTTGACGTAAAAATGAACGCAATGCCGATGAAAAAGTCAATCCAATGTCTTCTTTAACATGCACTTGACCTACGCCATCAATGGTAAATTCAACAGGGTCTTCAGCAGTAAGTATATTGATATCTTCTTTGTTTATTCTACCTAGTGCAGCATACAAAGTGGTCGATTTACCAGATCCAGTAGGACCAGTAACAAGCACCATACCTTGTGGCGAATCTACAGCGTGCTTAAAAGCCATTTCATCATCTTCTTGAAAACCCAATGTTTCTAAGGTTAAGGAAATAGAACTGGTGTCTAAAATACGCATAACTACTCGCTCACCAAAACTAGTGGGCAATACCGATACACGAAAATCAATTTCTTTTTTACCCACCTCTAGGCTCATTGCGCCATCTTGAGGCAGCCTACGTTCAGCAATATCAAGCTTTGACATAATCTTAATACGAGTAACTACAGCAGGATAATTATCAAAAAGCTCTTCATCTTCATTTTTTTGATCTATTAACACGCCATCAAGTCTAAAACGCATTCTGGCAAATTTTTTATAAATCTCTAAATGGACATCACTCACACCTAATTTAATCGCTTTTTTTAAAGCCTTATCAACAAAATCTATCACTACGCCTGAACGTGCTTGATTTTGATTAACCTCGTCTTCAGCAATGCCCTCTTTTGCTTCTTCNCTTTGCGTTAAAGGAGCGTCATTTAGATTAGCTAAAAACTCATCAACTTGACTAAAGGTAGCAATATAGGCGTGTATCTTTCTATTAGTTAACAATCTAATACTTGCCATGATATTCAAAGAAGAGGGTTCGGAAATCACCACATCTAATGTTTTTCCATTGTCACGGATGGGGATTACTCTATTCTCACAAATGAATTTTTTTGGCAATACATTAATGACAGATAAATCAACTGTTTTATCTTCTTTCAAATCTATATAGTCCAGATCGTAAGTTTCAGAGAGTGCTTTTGTAATAGCGCCTTCATCTGCAAATCCGTGCTCAATTATGGTGTCTAACAGTCCTTTGCCACCCTCACTGCTAGCAGTACTAACATGTGAGAATTGCTCATCGGTAATCAATCCATGGCCCACCAAAAAAGAAGCTATTTGCTTTGCTGATTCAGTAGATACGCCTAATTTTGGCATTGGATTATGATGCCTTTAGTGTTAAATCACACGAGGTGCTAAGAAAATAAGCAATTCCTTGCGATTATCCTTTTTTGTCTCTTTTTTAAATAATCGACCAATAATAGGGATATCACCAAAAAATGGAACCTTGCTAACGCTATCTGCTGCCTCTTGAGTGTATACACCGCCAATTACAACAATGGTGCCATCTTTTATCAACAATTTAGTTTTAATTTCTTTAGTTGTAATCGAAGGGGGGGTATTAGTGTAATTAGGTGTATCTTTTGTAACATTCACATCAAGAATAATGTTTCCATCACCCACAATAGATGGTGTTACGGTTAGTGTAACGCCAGCATCTAGATATTCAGTATTAGTGCCACCGCCATCTGCTGACGATTCAACAGGAACTTTATCACCTTGAATAATCACTGCTTCTTCATTGTCAAGAGTAAATACCCTTGGATTAGAAATAGTTTTACTAATACCATCTTCCTCGGCAGCACTGAGTTCAAATTTTAATGCAGTTGCAGATGCTTGTAAAATAAGACCTACAGCTCCTCCTCCACTCACGCCATAATTAGTAATTAACCCCTTGCCATCTGCCAATGCAAACTGGCCTTCGGTATCTGGAGCCCCACCTCCAACTCCGCCACCTTTGATGTTATATCTATCTGCAAAAATATCGACGCTTTCATCTAAATCTGAAGAAGTCACGCCAAATTTTGCACCCAATTCTTTGCTGAAATCATCCGTTGCCTCAACAATAAATGCCTCAATAAGTACTTGTTTAGTACGCACATCTACTTCTTTGATTAATCGAGCGATTAAATCAAGCTCATTTTTTGTTGCCTTAATAATCAGTGAATTTAGCCTTTTATCAATAGTAATTTGTGCTTTTTTATCTGATGCACTGCCGCCTTCACCACCAGCACTTACCCCCATTACGCTTTCAATCTCGGATTTAATCTCCTCTGCTTTGGTGTAATACAAGCGAAATATTTCAGTATAGATTGGCTCTATGGCACGCTGAACCTCTCTGGTTTTTTGCAAATCTTCAATACGCTTACGATCAAACTCTTCTTGTGCTACCAATACACCTTGCTCATGAATACGAATAATATTCGCTTTTTCATCGACATGCTTCGCAAGTTTCTTTGTTTTTAAAATAGAGTCTAATGCATCATCCCAAGGCACATTAAGAAGCTTGGCAGTTACTTTGCCATCAACTTCATCACCTACTAAAATATTTTTATCTGTAATTTCAGAGAACATGACTGCCATATCTTGAATACTGACATTTTCAAAATTAACAGTAATTGGAAAAACATCACTTTCAGACTTGTCTATATTAATATAATTTTTTCTTTCTTCTTTGTTAATTTGTCGTCTTTCGTTATTACGAATATCCTCTTCCTGCTGCGTGCTTGTCTCAACTTTCGGACCAAGAGCAACACTCTTATCAACAGCAGCCTGTCTTTCTTCAATAAAACTCTTCGGTTCTAATAACTCTTTTTTTTCAGGCGCTGTACTACACGAACTCAGAAAAACAATAAAAAAAGATAGAAAAAATAAACTATTTAGCTTTTTCATTGATCACACTCCTATTTCTAACTAATAATGAAACCACTTGATCTTTTTCACTCACTTCAATACCCCTAGCGTTAATACTTGTTATTTTTCCTTCTGCGTTGCCTAACAGATCATCAATTCGAACGAAGTATTCCTCTCCATTTTTAGCCCTAACCATGGCTATTTTTCCATTTTTTGAGGTTATTACAGCCATCAAAGTGTAGTTCTTTACACTTTGCTGTTGTAGAGGATGAGCCCCTTCTGATAATTCACCATTATCTGAATAAGCATCTTGAGCAATTGCTGAAGATTTAGTGAAAATTGGGTTAAACGGATTAACGCCTTCACCCGCCGTACTCAGCAGTGCAAATAATGAAAATACCGCTCCTATTAACAGAATAAATATTGATTTATTTTTCATTACATTAATCCTCCACAATGTTTATACTCATTTATCTTCATTCGGTACACTATAAGTTGATAGGATAGCGGACACTTTAACTTCCCCTGCCCTTTCTTTAGACTTTAAGACAATAATTTTTTCTTCTTCTATATTAATAATTTTTTTAAGTTCTGCCATGCTTTTTCTAAAGTCTGTGTAATTAGTATAATTGCCACTAATTTCAAACTCTACTTTAAACACATAATAGGCCACTTTCCTAGGACTGTCTTTTTCTTTTTTTGAAACAGGCTCTTTTTGTACCTCAAAAATAGGCTCTCTCTCCATTGGCTCTATCTTTGAAACCGAAAGCTGGTGCTGTAATGCCAACATACTAATATGACTGTACAACCCCTCTTTTTCCTTATCAGAATGGAATAATTTTGTTCGACTATTGTAATTTTTTTGGGCCTCTTTAAGTTTAATATCTGCCTTGGTAATCCTAACGTCCAAAACTGCTATATTACTTTTTAAACTACTGATTTGAGAGATTTGTTCTTGTTGTTTTTGTAACTTGTCTTGCATTGGTAAGTAAACATACGCCACATATAAAATGATGATAATTAATACCACTACACCAGCAATTATAATCTTTGCGTAAGGGTTATCTGCTAAATCGGCGACACTGCCTTTTGCGCCACTTCCCTTCTTATTTAAAAGACTTTTGAATAATTCACCAACGTCCATACTCATATCAATTGCCACTGGACTTCTCCTTTTCATTAAGTGTTTGTTGGGCTACTAATGTACACTTTATAGAGAATGACTTAAATTCATACTTATTTTCTATTTTTACAGACATTGTCAGTAAAGATGCCTTGTCGATTGGCTTCGTTGCTGTCAAGTTATCAATGAATGTTTTCATATTGCTAACATCAATTGACAAACCTTTAATGGTAAGAACGTCATTAGAATAATCAATACTACTCAGTGAAATACCCTCCGGTGCTGAGCCATTAACACTTCGTAATACCGAATACATAAACTCTTGATTAGAAGTGATATTTTTACTTGCTTCAAGCATTCCATAAAGATCTTGCCTGTCCTTTTTAAGCTTATTAAGAATAATCATCTTACTATTCTCTTGCTTTTTAAGATCATTGTATTCGGCTACCTGTTTTTCCCCTTCTTTAATATCACTACCATCACTAAAAAACATCCAAGTTGCGAATAAAATAGAAAGTACTACAAAAATCACCACACCCCAACGAGATAAGAATTTGATTTTTTCCTGATTTCTTACACCGTCCCTATCGGGCAATAAGTTAATGTTATTAGTGCCAGTAACGTATTCATAATAACCAAACACATCGAGCTTTCGAGTTGCCAAACCTAACACAGATGAAAATACAGATGAATTAGGCTCTGCTGATGCTTTTTCTTTTAAATTCGCAGGTAGAGTAATTTTCTTTAATGCATCAAATATTTCTATATTAATATTAGGCAACGCTTCTTGCAAATTACTAATAATATTGTCGATATTAGGTATCGCAGAAGAAACCAATAAAGAATCAATCGGTTGTACTTTATATTTAGCTTGATACGTGGAAAGCAACTGAGAGACTTGCATTGCAAAACGATTAATTATCTTTTTATGCAATTCATGATCAATGTCTACATTAGACAATAAACTCCTATCTTTTTCAGCAAGAAAAATATCAGAAATAAATGGAGAGTCTTCATGCAAGATTAAAATATAATTTTCATTAACGCCAAATTCTAAAATAGCAGTAGGTGCATCACCTTTAGTCAAGTCTTTACGAAGCTCTAGGGCATTACGAATAGCAAAACAACGTACATCCACCACTACAGGGTTAAGACCAGCTTGCCTTACAATATTAAGGTAATGATCAATATCGTCTAATTTAGAGGCTACAAACAGCAAGTCCATTTGATTCTCAGTCGTATTGCGCTTAAGCACCTGCCAGAAAATTGAATAATCCTCTAAATTAGAGGTAAGTTGTACAGCATTCTCCCATAGAGAGTTAGTATCTACTGCCTCTTGCAATTCTTCATCGCTCATGAGTGGTAGAGTTACTACCTTGATAATTGCACTGCTAACAGGAATAGAGACCGCAGCATTGGTAGTGGTTATTTGACTAGATGCTACTGTTTGAGCAAGTTTATTAATGTATTGCTCAGATTGATCTTTAATTGAATTTAAATCCGTGGCATCTTCAATATACTTATAACCTAATTTTGTTAATGTCCATTTGTCATCACCACCACTTAATTGAGCAAGTCGAATGCATCCGGGCGTAATATCCACACCCACAACGTCTTCTTGTTCTACACTAAGTTTACTTAGGTAGTCCATTAACTTTTTGACTAATCTTTTAAACATATTGTTTCGTTCAATAATCCATTATAAATACTGTATTTTGAGCCATTCTATACCACCATTAAGAACAAGTGTTATGTATTAAAATATTATAATATTATTTTAATTAAAAGACTTCACGCCAAGACTCGTGCTTAATATTTTCCGCACCAGGTCCTTGTTGTGCCTCTGGTGTATTAAATACCCCAAAGCCTTTGCCTGTTAATCTTCCCACTACATTTCCTTGATCATCTTTGATGTCTCCTGTGGCTTCACCAGTAATGCCAAAATAGGTTTTTCCTTTGTAGTTAACCACTCCTGTTGAGATGCCCTCACCAAGGTAAATTCTACGCAAGGCATTGCCACAAAGATAACCATGTTCTGTGTAGTACGATTTTCCAGGACTGCATAAATCAGCATTGTTAGGAAGATATCGAACGGCCTGAACCTTACCGTCTTTAATTGCCAATGCACCAGTTATTCTTTCGTTTTCCTCTAAATCAACGTACCATCCAAGGTCTGATTTTGCTGGGCAAGCACTGTTCTTTTTAGTCGTATTCTTCAGTGAAGATACTGCCGTATTTCCCAACCCTTTAACGGATTGAAATGCAGGAAATTGTTTATCTTTTAAGCCAAATATCCTATTATTAATATCAGGAGAAACTCGTTGAACTTTTTGTTGATTTCCCGTTCCATAATAATTCCATAGTGCATTATCAGGATCAATCGTTGATACTACTCGGAAAAACTCCATACGATCGTTTTCTTGTGTAGCCTCTGCATTGAACACTGGTGTTACTTCGTATAAAGTGCCTTTATCAGTAAGATTGATCTTCCATTGTTTACCTTCAAGATCTGCAAAATATAGCATTGCTCCTTTGTAGTTAGCAATTGTTGTTAAATCAGGAGTAATGGCGACCAATTCTGCTGGTTGAGAGTTAACAATATTGCTACTAACATCCGTTAAATCTATACGTTTTAAGACTTTGCCTTTATTTTCCAAATCAATCACATAAATAGATGAGCCGTAGCTGCTATTCACGCCACCGTTATAACCAGCACCAAATACCGCCACCCATTTTTGTTTGCCTTTAATAGGCATTAGAGTTATGATTGGAGTTGACCAAGCCTCGCCTAGCTTAGAAAAATCGTATTCTGGGAGAATTCCAGAGGTATAGCCTAACGATTCTCTATTGCCATCACCATCCCAATAATAAACTCTTTTATCCATAGCATCATTTTCAAAGGCAAATAAGAATGATGGTGCATTTGGATTACTTACATCCAGTGCAAAATAAGCCAATCCTCCTCTTCCCATTCCAGCAAGTAGTACAGTTCGCCATTTATTATCATAAAAAATATCTTTCACCACAACTGAGCCATCAACACCAAAAATACTGTTAGTGGTATTAGGTTTTGTTGAACTCAGTTGTGGTAAATTTTTAACCATATTTGGGGGGACAAAGGCCCACAACTCTTCGCCTGTTTGAGAATCAAATGCATGAAGCATGCCATCGTTTGCACCAACATAAACCACCTCTTTACGATACGAACAGCCTTGTTTTCCACACTTACCACCCTTAAAGGTATCGTAATTATTTTTGTATCTATAATAAGCCTCTGTGTTGCTATAATTACCATCATCAATAATGTTATCATTTGGTGGTCCTACCGCCTTTAGCTCTGAATGATAGATCTCTGCTAGCTTCCACCTTTCATCAGTTGTACTTCCATCCTTGTCCTCATCATAAGCATCTAGCCCTCTAACAAAGTTAATAAGCGTTGTGATTTCATCGTCTGTTGAAAGTTTTCCACTGGCCTCATCAATTACCATCTTAATTTCAATAAGATTATCAACATGGAAATTGTTCATGGTTGTGTCTGCACCCATAAACTTTAACATTGACCAAATCTTTCTATTAGCAGCACTCTTTAAAACCAACTTTTTACCAGCATCCCATTTAGGGGTAGAGTTGGGCATACCATCAGTATCTAACTCATATTTCTCTAGATGCCCTTCCCATTGGCACGAGTCACTTTTTTTACCATCACTAGTACAAGTGCCAAGTTTAGAGCTGTAATTTCGATACTTAAATGTAGAATGAAATAAAGCATCAGGCGTATTGATGCCTGGCAGGATCACTGGTGCGGTATAAGTTTGCGCTAATTCAACATTTTGACGAATAATATCAGCAATAGCAGTGTGTAACTCCTGCCAACTATTGGCTACTATTGGTGAAATATCGTTATTGTCATTGCCGTCATTAGTATAAGTACCNCCCGCTTCTGCCAATTTTTTATGTGTATCTTGTATTCCACTATGAAAACCAATTACAACAGTAGGAATTTCATTCTTACCTGTGTACAACTCTTTGGCAACATCGTACCCATATTGTGGTCTATTATTACCCCAACCATTAAAACCACCATCGCTAATGACAATCAAAACATTCTTTTGACACGGGTATTTAATCGGAGTATTAGGCCCATTGAAATAACTTTTTGCTAAACGCATAGCATTTGCAATATAAGTCGCTCCACCTGCCCTAAGAGAATCGACCTTTTTATATATTTCAGAGGCACCAGTCGAACTGATATTAACCTGCATTCGTGCATTAGTATTCCAATCCATCAAACCAAAATTTGCACTTTTAGTTAAGTCTGAACTCGATACAATTTGTTTAATAACTTTTTTAGCATCATCCAGTCGTGAATTACCAGAGCCATTAAGGTCTGATACATAGGCACCATCTTTATCAAACTTATTGACTCTATGGTTAAACCAATCTGTGGCGTAAATATTACCATCATTGTCCGATGCAATATCCCATACGTACTGAAATTCTCCACTTCCTGTTCCATAACTACCGATGTTTTTTTGATAAGTTCCACTTGTAGAATATTTCTGAATATAGTGGCTATATGTATTTGTAACATAAACACCGTTAGCATTAGCCTCAACACTTGCCGTATAACAGCTGTTATTTAAATTCCAAAATGTTTTTGGTGTACCACTCCTTGTGTATCTTCTGAGTGGTCCACATCGCCACATATTAGCAACATACACGGTGTCGCCATATATTGATATGCCATAAGGGGCATAGGCTGTATACCAGCTGGTTACCTGCCTCCCTGCAGGGTTAAATTTATGCACACGGCCAGTGTATCTTGCTCCAACATAGACATTTCCATCACTATCAACACCCACGCCAGATGCTCTTTGCACATAACCAAAATTTTGCTTCCAATTGCCATTTTCATCAAATTTTTGCACCCGACTATTACCATAGTCAGATACATAAACACTGTCATCCGAGCCAACTGCAACATGAAATGGATAATAAAACTGTCCATTTCCATGGCCTCTTCTACCACCAAAAACCTTAATTAAAGCACCACTAGAATCAAACTTTAAAACCTTATGTCGACGTTCTTCTACAACGTACTGATTACCTTTAGAATCAACGGCAATACCTGTTGGCATTTCAAATAATCTAGCTTGGTTAGTCTTCCAACCCATAGAGCCAGAAGTATCTAACATTAGTAGAATATTAGCAGGCACGTCTGATTTGCCAGAACCTGGAGGCGGTGCCTTTGCACTAGCGCTAAATGCAAACAAAACCAATGAAAAGGTTAAAATAATATTAAATAAATTCATAACGCACTTCCTTTAAAATTAAACCAACACTACTGTTCTAAAAATTATTTTCTTTCTTCTTTCTCGCTATACTTTTTAAACAAATCTTGATGTCGACTAGACTGTATCACTACCAACTCTTCAACCCCATACCCAAGTCCTATAATTGAATACGATATGGTTGAGCTAAAGCTCTCCCAAAGCCAATTTGCATTAGGCTGGTTAGCGTAAAAACCTCTTGGTTTGTTTTTTCTTTCTCCATAAACTTTTTCTGCCCAATTAACAAGCAGTGGTGTATCGCCGTTCTCCAAGAAATTGCTAATACGAACCTCAACTAATTTATCGTAAAGAAAAATCATTTCAATCGGCATGCCTTTAAATAAACTATCGCTTTTACACAAATCATCGCCAGCAAAAAGTAGAGATTGTTTTGTTTCAATGGATTCAAAAGTCCCTGTAGCGGGCAAAGTATCGGCACCCATATCTTTAACTTTTTTCTCAATATCTTGCATTGTTGAGCCAAAATGAAACTGTGCAATATCACAAGCAGCGTTCGCCCCAAGAGCAAAAAATTGCAAAATAAGAAAAACCAAAACAACCAAACTATTTTTTTTCATAATAAACCCTTTATTTAAAATATATTTGAAATCAACACCTCAACCTCATCCAGTGAACTATTAACAGACCCTTTTGAATTAATTTTATAAGTATATTTTTTATTTTTAGATTGCTGACCAAGCTGACCACCAACGCCCTTACCCATGGCACTCTCGATCTTTAATAGGGATATTTCACAACGATACCCCTGTTTTCTCATCTTTTCTCTATGTGAATCTTTTTCATTTAATAAATCCCATTTATTCATTTTTCTGTCAGCAATAGAATTACAAACATTACCAACTCCTACAGTTGAACAAGGCACCATATCTTGATCTTTTTGCTTTTTAAACCAATTTATCATTTCAACAACACAAGTTTCAGCCGAATAGAGCGACTCCGTTCTATTGCTACTAATATTTACTTGCTTAACTGTTTGTTTAGTCGAAATATACAAACCAACCCCCATTGTTGTCATCACTAATAACATAACTAGTGATATCATGAC
>JGI26240J51127_1000687_pt1 | contig 12977 bp, 10 predicted proteins | sample SaaInlV_150m_DNA_5_FD_51127 | JGI IMG/M metagenome (IMG submission 51127)
CCCTTACGCTCAAGTTTTATTTAAATTTGATCAAGGTGCTTTTAAAGTTTATGGCAGAGGAATGTTGCAAGATAGTGTGTCTCAAAAATTAAATGCTGGTACCGCATTAACCTGTTCGACAGGTTCCAGTTATTGGTCTAATGATGAGATAAAAATTATTGAAAGTGATCAAGTAGCTATTAATATAGATTCTGATTCTGCAGTTTGTTTTTCTAAAGATGGCTCTTATTATAAAACAATGGGAGATCTATCAGGAGAAACTACCATGATTATTTGTGCAAAATCAGTGGCTTTAGCTAGCGGTGAATGTCCAACAACAGCTGCAGATGGATTAACTATAAAAGGTGTTGCACAACAAGCCTATTTAATTGAATGGAATAGGTTTTCTAATATAGTAAAAAAAAGATGGGGCGGAAGTGCTTGGAACATACAATAAATTGAAAAATACACGAGGTTTAACGTTAATTGAAGCTCTAGTTTCAGTGGTTATCGTTGGAATTGGCTTTATTTCAATATTCCAAATGGTTAATTATTCAGTTAGGTCCATAGATGTTTCTGGTGAAAGAACTAAGTCTAATTTTTTAGTGGCAATGGTTGCTGAAGATTTAATGGCAGATAAAGATCAAGAAATTGGTGGTAAAAAATTTATCCAACATCTTTTAAGTAATAGCAATAAAGGTTGGAAAATGGGAAGCTGTTCAACGGGTTCCTCTAGNTCATCAGCNAAAANTAATGCTCCAGAAAATAAAATGCAAAAATGGGACAATCGTTTTTCACAAAAAAGAATTAAGTGTAAAGGAGCAAAAGACATAAAGGCATTAAAAATTTTTGATATTTGTCATAGTTCTGTAGAAACTTGTAATTACGTTGGACCCAACGATAACAAATATGAGAGACAATTATATTATACCAAAAGACATTTTGGTCGTATGGAAGTTAATTTAAATAACGGGAAAAAAAGAAAATATATTTATTTTCAAATTGATTAATGAGCATTAAAAATTTTAAAAATATTAAAGGAATAACATTAGTCGAAATTTTAATTGGTATTGTTGTGTCATCAATCATGATGGGNGCAATGTATACAACTTATAGTGCTGTTAATAATACTTACAGCCAAGTAACCGATCGTGCAAAAATCAGTCAATCGGGAAGAGATGTAGTTGGCATGATGTTAAGAGATATACGAATGGCAGGATTTAAATATTTTAATGATAATATAAAAACAACTAACGAACATATTCCAATTCTAATAACTAAAAATAGTGTTGGGGGTAAATGTTGTGATCAAATTGATATTGTTTATGGTGATGTTAATATTGATACCACAACAGATCCTGACACTTATAATTATTTAAGATATAAAATTACATATTCTGGTAAAGCATCTACTATCGTAGATAAAGTAACCGGTAATGCAATTGATGCCTATGCAATTTATAGATCTAAAAAATTATGGAATGTAGGCAGTTCAACTTGGGAAGTACCAAGTGGTAATGATCGATTTTATAATGATGTAAAGATAGTTGACTATGTTGTAGATTTAGAATTTGTGCCTATTGATGAAAAGGGTTTAAAAATTCATCCACCACCAACAGCTACTAACGCTAATAAAGATAAAATTTACGATATAAAAGTTATTGATATTATTATGACCTCAAGATCTACTAAACCTTATTTTAGATCTAAGATTACACAAACTATTTATTCATTAGCTGACACTACACGTAATGTTTCAAAAACAGATAAATACTTAAGAGACTCAGTAATTGTCAGTGCACACACAAGAAATTTAGGATTAGAATAATGAGAAAAAATGAAAAAGGTTTCGCGTTAATTTTAGCTTTAGTCTTATTGCTGGTAATGTCTTTAATGGGTGGTGCGTTAATCGTTATTTCATCTGGCGATCATGAAAATAATAATGCTAGTGATGAATACCAACAAACCTTTTATGTTGCAGAAACTGCTTTGCGTGAAGGAGAACAGTGGTTATTAGATCAGTATTTAGGACCATGGGATAAAACAACTCATAAAAGAGATGCCAGCAAAAGGTCTTTGCCAGCTAACAAAGCAACTAATTGGAATGGCAAAATGGGTACTGCCCTGGATAGAAATAACTATAGCAATACTGATAGTTTTTTTTATAAAACACATAATGTTTGCCGTAATGCTTTTATCGATCTTCCTGACCCAATTAAAGTTGCTCATGCTGAAAGTAATAATTATGGACAGTTGTTATTAAAATCGTTTAGTTCTACCACTAATGCTGAAAAAAAAGAGGCTGAGTATTTACGGAGATATTTTTATGAATTTTTTATAATAAGAATAGGTTCTGCCCCCTTTAAAGGATACGGGGCTAGTGTAAAAAAAGGTGCTACAGATATCGCAGCAGATGGTATGGCTTATCGAATATTTGGATGTGGGATATTTAATGCTGACAATATTAGAGATAGTGCTAATTCCAAAAAAAGAGTTGTTGTTCCTCTTGAAAGTGTAATAGTTTTACCAAAATAGACCTAAATTGGGTACACTACCAGTTTAGAGATAAAAATTTTTGATATATAAAAGGTTTAAATTATGAAAAAAATTACTTCTATAATTTTCAGTTTTTTAACCCTCTCTTTATATATGTCTTCTGCTCAAGCTGCTTGTGATTTTGTTATAGATATAGGTGATAAAAAAACAAAGATTGTAGAAAAGTTTGCAGAGCCTATGCCCATGTTTGCAGGTCAATTAATGTTACCCGTTCCATCAATTGATGTGTGTCCTAATGATAACTTAGATATGGATATTGCAGTTGAGTATATATTTTTAGGGGATCCAGAAGATGCAAGGTTAGCTGCAATTAGAATGATTGTATTAAATGATGGTAAAAATACTATTAGCGATCAATTAACCTTGATGAATTATGCTAAAAAAGTTTATGGCGACTTTGATACTGGTCATAATCCACAAATCTATAATAATTTTCAAGCCTGGGAAAAAACGAACAAACTTATTATCTATAAAAGAATATTTAATGAAGAAAATTTAATCGAAGAAGAGGTTTTCATTACTAACAATGAATACAATCAAAAGCTTGGAGAATTTTATAACAAGATAGAAATAGAAGAAGCAAAATTAGAGGAAGAAAATAGTTAAATGATAAGATTGAAATTATTTATTGTTAATCTTTTAATTACATTTGTTTTATTAACAACGAATGTATTTTCAAAAGCGTTGCCTCCCGGATCAGGAATTGGTGATATTCCGGCTAATGTATTAATCCTGTTAGATAAATCTGGAAGTATGGGGGCAAGAATGACTAGTGGTGCTGGAATACGTTATCCAGATTCAACTGCCATAGATTCTAGTGGAGATGTATACGTTGGTCAATATCATAGTTATGGAATAAAAAAATTTACTTATGCAACTAAAGCAGTAGATACAACCTTTGCAAGTTCAGGAAATTATAGAGGATCAAATCCCTGCCGTTCTTACTATCCTCGTTCAATGAAGGTTCATAACGGATATTTATATGTTGCTAATTACTATAACCGTAGAGTTTTTAGACTTAATTTAACAACTGGCGCATGTGATTGGAATGTATATGCAAACTATCCTAATGCTTTAGATATTAAACAAAATTTTTTATATGTTCCACATAGAAATGCGCTACTTGTTAGAAATTTATCTACTAACTCAAATGTGAACTGTACTTTTAACGGGAACCTACGTAACTATGGAAGATATAGTTGGAATGTAGCAGTAGATAATGCAAGAGATAATTTATATTTTCACTACTATAGGTATTTATATAGATTTACTATTGGTAGTAATGGTTGTCCTAGCACAAATTATGCTAGTAGAATATATAGAAGTTCTTGGCGTTATGCATTTGGAATGAGAATGCATCCTACGGACGATAGTATTATTTACGCTGCAAGTTACTACGAGCATAAACTGTATAAATTTACTATGAATGCAGCTAAAAATGCTTTTTCATCAGTAGCATCAACGGGACGCTATGGCAGACAGGCATCATCAGCTACGAGTGTTAGATTTTATTATCCAAGGGGTATCGATGTAGATTCAACAAAAATTGCTGTTGCTGGTGGCAACAAGGATTCAGTTCAATTTTTTGATTTTAATCTGGGTTTTATTAAGGAAATTGGCGGAAGTGCTGGAACAAGAATGACTGGTGCTCATGAAGCAATTAAAGCAATTGTAGCTGATGCTTCATTAAATTCAGGTGTTAACTTTGGTTTTGGATATTGGTCAAGTGGTAGCGCAGGTTTTACGAGTTGGAGTGGACATGAAACAACTGGTAAAGCAAGTCCTTGTAATTCTCGTAATTGTTTCAAAGTTAAGGTTCATAAAGCTGGAGCTTTAAGAATTAATCAAATTATATCATCCGTTTCCCCTGGTGGTGGAACAGATGCAATGGCTTGGGCAAGAATGGCTAAACAATATTATTTACATGGCACTCATTCACCAATTGACAAAAATTTAGATTGTCAAAATAGTTATGTTTTAGTTATAGGAGATGGTTCGTGGTATAACCATAATAGTGCAAAAAGTACAGTCACAAGTTTAAGAACTGCTCATAAAATTAAAACCTTTACCGTCGCCTATGGAGGAGGAATTCAAGGTTATGCTTTAAATAATTTTAAAACAATGGCTCAAGCAGGTGGTACTAATGATGTAATCATTGCTAATACTACAGCTTCCTTAAAAGCTCAGTTAAAAGCAGCAATCTCACAAGTTATTGCCTCTAAATTATCTTTTACAGCACCTGCCATTACAGCAACCATTGAAAAAGGTGGGTCATTATATCAAGCACAATTTGATTATGCTCAAAACAAAGAATGGGAAGGAACTTTAACTAGAACTGCAATTAACTCATCTGGGGTAGTAGATACAAAAGATAGTAAAAATTGGAGTGCAGCTGAAAAACTACCGTCCCCTGCTGCTAGAAAAATTTGGAGCGTAATCCCTGGAGGAACTGACTACAAATCAGGTTATAACAATTTTACTGATACAAATTGGTCTGAGATAAATGGTATGTTTCAATTAACTAACAATGAAGTCTCCGGCTATCATAGTATAAATGACAATCCAATTAATAGCAGAAGATGTAAAACTGCTCCAAATGTAGCAGATGGAACGGATGATGATGTCAAAGGTTTAATTAATTTTATTAGAGGTCAAGATTATTTTGACTATGATGCAGATTGTAAATTAACTGAAAAGCGTAATCACGTATTGGGTGATATTTATCACTCAGAACTTGTGGTAGTTGGTCCACCAACTGCTGAAACTGCATTTACAGGTCAAAACCAAGAAGCATATTGGCGATCAATTAAAGGTTATGATGCTTGGGCAGCATCTAAATCAACTAGAGAAGAAATAATTTATGTAGGTGCAAACGATGGATTGTTGCATGCATTTGAATCTGCAACTGGTAAAGAAAAATGGGCTTTTGCCCCTCCACTATTATTACCTGCATTTCCAGAAATGGTGAATGTGAATTTAAATAAAGCTGGTATAGGCGGATCAAATGCTATTTTTGGAGTAGATGGCTCCCCTGTTGTTCATGACATGTATTTTAAAAGTCCTTTAGGAACTACTAAAGCTTGGCATACAATAATGTTTGCCCCTTACGGCAGAGGTGGAAATGGATTTTCTGTCTTAGATATTACCGATCCTGCAAAACCTTTGCATTTATATTCTGTATTGAATGACACATCACGTCATAAAGTTCATGTAATGGACCATAATGGAGCTTTATCTGATTATGATTATATTGCTACTTCATATGGTTTAAGTTCATTTTATGAAGCTATACAAGTGATCGATAATGCTAATGAACCTAAAGGTTCTATGGTCTGTGATGATACGGGTAATAATCAATGTTATAAATCTAAAACTTGGACTTTTCCTGTAAGAGGAGTATCAAAATCTGATTTAACAATATTAATAGATGATTCTGTTTATACTAACTATAGTGTTACAACAGATGTTAATGGAGATACCGTTTTAGTTTTTCAAGATTACATTACTTATTATGGAGCAGACCCTAATGATGATAGCAAGTCTAGCACACAACTTGGGGTACTTATTAAAGCTGGTTCAGCTGCAACTGGAGTTATAACTCAACCAGAATATGAATATAGTAAACTTGGACAAACTTGGTCTGCACCTCGAATATTTAGATTGCCTAACAATGGTGCTGGTGATGCTAATATAGAAGATGATATTTATGTTGCAGCTATGGGTGGTGGTTATGGAGCGCAGTTTGAAGGTGTTGGGAGTGCATTGTTTGTCATTAATTTAGAAGATACTACTTACCCGGGACGAGTTCATAAAGTTATCGATATTGATGATGTGGTTGGAAATAATATAGTTAACTCTGTACCAGGATCACCAGTGTTAATTACTCCTGATACAGCGCGAGGTATAGATTATAGAGGTGGCCTTGTTTACTTAAATGATCTTGAAGGAAAAATAACTAAATATAATTTAACCAACATGGCTCTTGATGTTGATGGTAACGCGATTAACTTATACGACAACACAACTTTATTTACTTCAGGCTCAACCACAGCTAATGGCCGATACATGTTTCATTCAATGGATGCAACCATTGGTCAAACAACTAATTCTCTTTGGTTATATGCAGGAACGGGTGACTATGAAAGAATTGGTGATACTTCAGCTGGAATAGATAATTTATTATTAGGAATTAGAGATCCTAACTATCCATTATATAAAAACGTTGGCACACCAACTAACGCTGATGATTTAACTGATTGTAAAAATACAACAACTGATACAACTGGTGCTCAATGTCCTAAAGCAGGTGATCGTGGTTGGTACATTACTTTAAAAGATGCTAAAAAAGTAACTGCAGAACCAACTGTTTATCGAGGACTAGTTTATTATCCAGTATATCAACCTACTAAATCTGTTAATAAATGTAGTTTGGGTTTAGCAACAATTTGTGGTGTAGATGATGAATGTGGAACAAATGCTTCTTCAAAAATGGGTGCTACGGGAAGTCAATCATTAAAATTTGATAAAAAAACTGTAACTATAAACGATGATTGTAAGTTTGTTGGCCTTGGTGTGTTATCGAGAATTGTAGTATTTGCTGGTAAGTTGTTTGCAAATATAGCTGGGGAGTCTTCACAAAGCAAAAAAGACTTAGTATCTATTACGGCCGGAGTTGGAGATGTTTCAAGTTATCGAACTTCTTGGCGAGAAAATTACTAAAATAATTCATGGAATATTTACTGGCAGGACTTTTAGGTGCTATTTTTGGAAGTTTTGCCAATGTATGTATTTATCGGTTACCAATTAATAAAAAAATTTCTAAAGGACGATCATTTTGCCCAAAATGTAAAAAGAAAATTACTTGGCGGGACAATATTCCTATTTTCTCCTACCTTTTTTTAAATGGTAAATGCAGAAAATGCAAAAAACCAATCAGTGGTCAATATTTATTAGTTGAAATCATTAGTTCGGCTATATTTGTTTTTCTACTTTATTATTTTGGCTTATCACTAGACTTTTTATTATTAATAATCTTTGCCATGTTTTTGTTGGTAATTTATTTTATAGATTTAAAACATTTTATCATACCAAATGAACTGACCTATCCAATGATGATATTGGGTTTTTTAAAATCATTTGATCCAAACTTAAATACGATAATTTTTCCAAATTTCGTAAATTCTTTAATTGGTGGCTTATTGGGCTACCTTTTAATCTGGTCAATAATTTTCTTTTATAAACAAATTAGAAACAAAGAAGGTATGGGCTTGGGAGATGCTAAACTATTAGCAGTATTTGGTTTTTGGTTTGGCTGGTTAAGTGTGCCTTTTATAATTTTTCTTTCTTCAATTTTAGGTTTATTATTTGTAATTCCTTCTTTGATTAATAAAAAAAGAAAATTAAATTCAGAAATTCCATTTGGACCATATATTATTATTGCAGGTGTTACTTATTTCTATTTTTCAGATTTATTTAAATCTATTATATTTAATTTATAATGATGGAAAAATTTCTTTTTATAAATATCATTTTCTCAACATTAAATATTTTTTTACTTGTCTACGCTTATTCATTGAATTTTTTTTCAAAGTCATGGAGAAAAAAAGTTAACCAAGACACTCTTGTAGGTCTTGCTTTAATCTTTTTAACAATGGCAACTGGTTTTTTATGGGTATTTTATTTTTATTTTGTACTTATATCTTAAAGTTTAATTCCTAATGCTGTTATATCATCTCTAAGTGTAAAGCCTTTTTCAGTAAGTATTTTTGTTGCATGGTTAATTATAGTTTCTGGTGAAGTTGTATTTAATTTTTTAATCTCGTTTTCTAGTCCTGTAACTTCAAGCTCTTTACCTTCATCTATATAACCTTCTGTGACACCATCAGTATAAATTAGGATTGTTTTGTCAGATATATCCATGGTGGTAGTTTTAAAAAAAGACTCATCTTTAACTGACATTAATCCCATAGGAGGCAAAGTTGATTTAACATATTCAAAATTAAAATTTTGATCTAAAACCATCATTGGTTCATGGCCCATATTTATAAATTCCATTTCTTTTTTTTCTAAATTTATTCGTCCCAAAATAACAGTGATGAACATTGATTGATAAGAGGAGTCTTTTACTTGATTATTCATATATAAGGCAGTTTTAGCAACTGATGAGCTCATTTTTGCTAACGATCTAAATACTGCAGCAGCATTTGCCATTAATATTCCAGCTTTAATACCTTTGCCAGTAACATCACCTAGTATAAAATAAATTTCATTATCATTCATTTGATAATAATCATAGTAATCACCTGAAACATCTTTTGCAGGTGTGTTTTGAGCGAATATATATTTTTCAATTTTTTTGTTACTTGGAAATAATTTCTTTTGAACTTCCCCAGCTATCTCTCTTTCTTTTTTTAAAATTGATTGTTTTTTTTCATTTTCAATAGCAATTGAATTTTCCTCTAAATATCTAAAATAAAGTGAGGTCATAAATACCAATGTTCCGGCAATACTTGAAAACAAAGAGTCTAAATAAAAATTAAATTGATAAATAATGATGCTAGATAAATTAATTACAAAAATTGAACCTACAAAAAAGATAATGCTAAATTTTGGCTTGATCTTTATAGGTATCAAGATCAAAAATATTACCAATATTAAAAAAATAATATTTTCTGCTAATTGAGTATAAATGTTTTTAAAAATACTTTCATTCTTTAAAATGTTGTCAATAATATGAGCATGAATTTCAACACCAGGAACTATTTTTCCATTTGAAATTTTAACAATATCAAAAAGAGCTTGAGCAGAAGATCCTACTAAAATTATTTTATTTTCAACTCTTTTTTGATCAAAATCGTTATTAATGACATCAATGGCTGAAATATAATTTTCTTTATTAAATTTTTTAAATTTAATATTAATTACTCCATTTTGATCACTTGGAATTGTATTTTTTCTTGTCTTAATTAATTCAATTCCATTTTTATTACTTTTTACTAATAAGTTTTTTTGACCTGTTGCAACTCTAACTGTTTCAAGGGCTAATGAAGGCCATATTCTGTTATCTATATTATAAAGTACAGGTACATTACGAATTATACCATCAATGTTCGGTATTAAAGAAATCGAACCAATACCACTTGCGGCATTATTAATTTCTTCTAGAGATGTGATTTTATTTTTATATTTATATATAAAATTTTTTGGATTATCCCCTTTGGCAATTACTCTCAATTTAGGTTTGGAATTATTTTTACAAAATTGTCTTTTGGTTCCCCCAATATCGGCAAGACAACTTTTGATTGCTTTAAACTATCAATAAAAATTTTATTAGTATTAGGTACTTCAACATTTATTAATTGATCGCTTTCTTTTTGTAGTTGTGAAAGTAAATCTTGTGGATTTTGCCTATCTTCTTCACTAAAGACGATATCAAAAGCAATAGCTCGGGGACTATGTTGATTTAAATTATATAAAATTTTTGAATAAATATCTCTACGCCATGGAAACTGTCCTACCTTAGCAATACTTTTTTCATCAATATCAACGATGGTTACATCTTTAACTTCTCCCCTATTAAATGCTTTTTGATAAAAATCATAACTGATAAAAGATATTTTTTTAATTATGGGTGGATTAATAAATTTAATAATTATTAATAATAAAAAAATAACTCCTAAGTAAATATATTTTCTATTTATCATTAAAATAATAATTTTTTATTTTGTTCTATAAAATACACTTTGCAATAATAAAATGATCAAATGGTGTTTCTAATAAAAGTGATAGATTATATTTTAAATTGACCTGCTATTTCAACGAAACCATCAATTAAAAATTGAACAACAACAACTGCATCATATAAATGCACATATAAGTTTGGCGTATATAAAATGATCTCCATATTTGGTAAATTTACCAAAAAGAGGTTAAAATACTAGTTAATAAAATGCTCTTTTTTAAAACAAAAAAACCTATTCTAACAGAGACCAGAAGCGAGACTCAAGATAATGTTGATCTACAAATTATCAACAAGATGAATCAAGAATTTGCGATTTCTCTTGATTTGAATGAAACTTTAAACACAGCTCTACAAATTATTATTACAAGACTAAATGCTCAAGCTGCTAATATTTTTTTAATCAATAATAAAAAGAAAAAATTTGAATGTATTGCTTCTCTTAATCAGGAACATCTAGATGAGTATCAATTAGATTTAAAAGANGGGGTTATGGGAAGAGCTGTTGATCAAAGAAAATGTGTTCGTGTTGGAAATGTTAGAAAAGATGTAAGAGAAATTGCAGAATTTTATTTTGATCTAGATAATAAAACAAATTTTACAACTTATTCTGTATTGTGTGCTCCATTAATTGCAGCAAATGATTGTATTGGTGTAATTCACTGTTTAAATAAAAAAACAGATGAAAAATTATTTATTGAAGATGATCGAAAACTTTTAGAATTATTATCAACTCCAGCTGCTCTTGCTATTCGAAATGCAAAAATGGCTAAAGAAATGGTTGAACAAAATAAAATGCAAAAAGAAGTAGAAATTGTAGGGGAAATTCAAAAATCGCTTTTATCATCTAATAAAAAAGAACCTTTCCCATTAGCTGGAATAAACATTCCTGCAAAAGTAGTCTCTGGAGATTTTTATAATTTTAATGATTTAGGTGAAGGCAAATATGGTTTTGGTGTAGCAGATGTATCTGGAAAAGGAATTAAATCATCTTTGCTAATGTCTAAGGCATCAAGTTTATATAGCTGTCTTAGTAAAACTAATCTTTCGCCTGCAAGTTTATTAACACAATTAAATAATGAGATTTGTGAAACAATTTCTAGAGGAATGTTCGTTACAATGTTAATTGGAATTTATGACAGTAACTCCAAAGAATTATTACTAGCAAATGCTGGGCATGAACCTCCAATAATTTTAAATGATAAAAGTGAGTTTTCAAATTTTAATGAAGCAGGACCTCCTTTAGGAATTGTAGCAAAAACTACCTATAAGGAATATAAAGTCAAATTTGAAAAATCATCAATGTACATTTTTACAGATGGTATTACTGAAATTAAAAACCCTCAAGGTGAAGAGCTTGGTTCAGTTGGCTTTCAAAATTATATTACNAAATATAAAGAAATGCCTAATAATGAACGACTTCAAAAGATCATTGATAATATTTTAGATTCTAAATATGTACAAAAAGATGATCTAACAATTGTTGTTTTAGATGCTTAAAGCTTTAGGAAAATCTTAAAGANCTATATGGTTTTAGATCTAAATTAGTGTTTTCATTTGCGATCATTCCAGAAATAATTTTTCCTGATATTGGTCCCAAAGTCCAGCCCAAATGGTGATGACCAAAACAATAAAATATATTTTTATGATTTTTTGATGGACCCATAACTGGTAGAAAATCGGGTAAAGAAGGTCTAAAACCTAACCATTCGTCCTCATGTTCAGGTAAATCTCCAAGCATATATTTTGCATTATTAATTAAGTTTTTTACTCTAGATTTTGACAATGGGTTATCTAGCCCACCAAACTCAACTGTTCCAACAACTCTTAAGCCTTGTTCCATAGGAGTAATTCCAAACCCTCTATTTGAAAAAATGACTGGTCTATTTAGTAAGTGATCACAACCTTTAAAGTGAACATGATATCCTCTTTCAGTATCAAGAGGTATTCTCTCACCTAGGTTGTCAGTTAATTTTTTAGAAAAAGCTCCACAAGCAATTACTGCTTTATCAAAAATAAAACTTTGGTTATCAGTTTTAAAAACTGGTTTTTCTCCATCAAAGTTAATATCATTAATATTTACTTTGTTAAATTTTCCACCTTTTTTTAAAAATAAATCAAAAAGTTTTAAAAGAATTTTTCTAGGATTTCTTGCATGTTTTGCATATGGATAATAGACACCTGCATGATAAAAAGGTTTAATATGAGGTTCAAGATCATGAATTTCAGCCTTGTTAACTAGTTGCTGCTCAACTCCTAATTCATTTCTTATGTTTATTTCAAGCTCTCTGCTTTTCAAATCTTGATCATTCCAAATATAAAGAATTCCTTTATTTTCAACTAAACCCTCTAAATCAATTTCATCAAATAATTCATCATAAGCAGGTAATGCTAAATCTAAAATTTGATGCATATTTTTNGCAGTGTGCATCATATTTTTTGTTGTTGAATTCATGATAAATCTAACAAACCATGGAATCATTTTTGGAATATAGTTCCATTTTAAAGCTAAAGGTCCTGAGGAACTTAATAACATTGAAGGTACATCTGCTAAAACATCTGGACGATTTAATGGAACTGAAGCATAAGGTGAAAAGTGTCCTGCATTTCCATAAGAGGCTGCTTGAGTGCCAGGATTATCTCTATCAAATATAGTTACGTTAAATCCTTTTTTTTGTAAAAACAAAGCATTTGATACACCTTG
>JGI26240J51127_1000697_pt1 | contig 12873 bp, 10 predicted proteins | sample SaaInlV_150m_DNA_5_FD_51127 | JGI IMG/M metagenome (IMG submission 51127)
CCAGTTGGAAATATTCCTTGCAACCCGCATGTAGGATAAACTGGCCGAGGCTCTTGGATCTGAAGTGATAATCGGTGTTTGATATCGGTTAGATATCGTTATCTGCCGATCAAAAGGGATACTGCCTAAGAAAATTAAACCGCCGCCCAAAAACCGGTCGACTGTTTTATTAATCTTTTCATATAAGATACGACCTTGATTGGCACTATCAACCATATTTGCTATAAAAAATAAGTTGCTTATTCCGTGTTCTTTTTTTAGGACTTTAATTAATGCATAGGCATCCGTAATGGAAGACGGTTCGTCGGTGGCAATAATAACGACCTGGTGAGCAGCTTTGAGGAAATATAGAACACTACCAGAAATACCTGCGGCGGTATCAATGATTAAATAATCATAATCCTCCTCTAATTCACTAAAAACTTGAATCAATAAACCAATATCACGCTCCCCTAATTCGCTCATGTATTGGATACCTGAAGAGGATGGAATAATTTTAATGTTTTCAGGGCCTGAAAGAAGGATTTGTGTTAATGACTTTTCACCGTTTAAAACGTGTGATAAGTTGAACTCAGGACGTAACCCGAGCATGACATTGATATTGGCCAAGCCCAGATCAGCATCTAAGAGTAATACTTTTTTTCCTTTTCTGGATAAAGCTATCGATAGGTTAATGGAGGTATTGCTTTTCCCAACGCCCCCTTTTCCGCTAGTAATAGCAATAACCTGAACCGGTTTTTGCTTAGATGACTTGCTGTGGTTCATTTTTTTAGACCTAATGGATGTTTAATGTAGAATCAAGGGTCAATTTATTCACCTTTTAAGGCGGTTAAAACCCCTTTTATTCGCTGATTAAGGAATGTTAATGTGGCCTGATAACGCATGCTGTTATCAGCAAATAAATTATTCTCGGTATCAGATTCGACGGTATTACCATCGATAGAAGGCGTTGTTGGAATCCGGTATTTTAAGCCTAAATCTAAGGCATTCTTTGAAAAATCAATATGATTGCTATGGGTTGATCGTATTGACTGGGTTTCCATATCTTTAAGTAGCGTATAAAAGTTGAAATCCCGTGCTCGATAATGGGGAGTGTCGGCATTAGCAATATTTGATGCTAAAACAGTTGATCGCATTTGCCGTAAATTCAAGGCTTGTTCGTGTACACCTAATGCATTATGTAATATTTTCATAGGTCCCCTTCTCTATTCATTGTTAACGCAAATTAAATGCTTAGTTAATTTTAATAGCGCGTTATTAAACTGAAATAATCATGTTATGGTAAATCAATAGCCGTTAAGTTAGCATCTTTTCTTTCTAAAACCGACTGTAGCAGTTCTTTAGCGGTTATCCGGTGTAAATCATTCGGTATTTGTTGACCATCGGTCAGCAGAACAATTTCAGATTCCGATTCAATCACCGTCGATAATATTTCGCCTAAATTAAGTGCTTCGTCTGTTTTAGTAATAATCACACCATCGGTTTCATTAACGAGTGTGTTACAAAATAATTCATTAGCTTTGGATTGACTGTTCGCAGAGAGTGTTAAAAAAATCTGTGCGGATACGTCATCACTGTTTAAAACATTAATCGTGTCAATGAAGTCATCATTCTGAAAGTTGTTACCGGGTGTATCAATTAAAATCAAATCATAATCATTTAAAGTATTTAGCATTATGGCTAATTCAGTTTTATCCAAGACTTCACAGACCTCAATACCCAGCATAAAACCGACTAGTTTCATCTGTTCTTTAGCGCCAATTCGATTATGATCTAATGTGAGTAAGGCGATTTTCTCCATACCATTAGTCATGGCATATTGTGACGCTATTTTTGCAATCGTCGTCGATTTACCCACACCGGCCATACCTACAAAAGCAAAAACGCCCCCTTCCCGTACAGGATCGATTGATGAGATATTAATGTGTTCTGTCAACCACTCTTCAGCACTGAACCAATTAAGATCACTATCACTNGCCATTAAGCAATTTTGTTTGATGGTATTAATAATATTATCTGAAAAACCTAAGGACTGTAAGTGTTGAAGAATCGCCTCTGATTCAATAGGACTGTCTGTAGTATTAGAATTTTGAAAATGTGATTCAATCAGGTTGCGCAAAGTAGATAATTCCGTACTCATTGATTCAATTATCTGGTCAGATTTTGAATTCTGAGCATTCATGTTTCCAATAATCGGTTCTATGTTTTGGGCTTTGTTGTTTTCTATCGGGGTTGTTTTTTTTGCGTTGGATTGCGTTTTACGTTTATTTTTTGAAAGAGCCGTTTTAGGTGTCGTCGTTTTTTTGATTTTAGTCGTCGCTTTTACGGTAGATTTTAGCTCAGGTGTTTTTTTTCCATTGTTCAGTTTTATTGACGGTGTTGTTGAACCGGAGTGACCTTTGTTACCGGCGCGTAGTTTAGCCGGCGATCCCTCATACTGTGAATGGCGTCTATCAATGGCGGTAAAAGACTGATGTGGCTGATGCCCATGGTTTGTGATCTGTTGCTGTGCCTTATAGTGAGCTTCAGCTGATAATGTTTGATAATCAACGGGATTATTTTGGTTTTGCATCACTTTAAAAAAAGATTCATATTCATGATCAGTTGATTCTTTACCAATTGTAGCGGATTTAGATTGATTAAAATCAACAACGCCATCTTCAAGATCAATAGCAGCAATAATTTCTACCTTTTTACCCAGTTTTTTATTCGATAAAATGACCGCATCATCGCCAAACAACTCTCTAACCTTGTCCATGGCAGTGCGGGTATCGATTTCTACAATTCTTTTAATATTCATAATATAAGCCGTTATTGATCAGATTTATATTCAACAGTGTGAATCACATGGACTTCTTTTTCATCAGGAATTTCGTTGTAACCTATAATGGTCATTCCATGTATACGATGACGGACCATTTTAGCTATCCAGGGTCTAATCCCGGGAGAGACGACTAAAATAGGTTGTATTCCTTGATTAACAATATCTTCGCTACTGGTTTTAAGGTTAGATAATAACTGTTCTGCAAGATTAGGTTCAATAGCCAGACCTTGTTCTTGACTTCTCGTTAGCACGTCATGTAATAATTGTTCCATTTCTGTGGATAGCGTAATAATTTTTAACGATTCTTCTACATCAACGAGTGATTGAACTATCATGCGACCAATAGTGGGTCTGACCGCCGATGTTAACAAATCTGGATTTTGAGTTTGTTCAGCGGTTTCTAATAGCGTTTCTACGATTGTTCGCATATCACGGATAGGGACTTCTTCGGCCAGAAGATTTTGTAATACGGTTGTAAAAGCGCCCAAAGATAACTTGTTAGGTACTAATGTTTCAACCAGTTTAGGGGCCACTTCAGCTAATTGGTCGAGGAGTTGTTGAGCTTCATCATAGCCAAAGACTTCTTTGGCATTTTCTAAAATAATTTTATTTAAGTGGGTGGCTAAAGCCGTTGACGGATCGACTACCGTGTATCCCAGAGTATGGGCGTATTCGCGTTCTGAAGGGTCAATCCATACGGCAGGCATTCCAAAAGCCGGGTCTTGTGTGTCAATGCCGCTTAATTCACCGTGTGTTACACCGGGGTTAATAGCGAGTTCCTTNCCTGGAATTAATTCACTTTGTCCACGGCTNACACCGTTAATATTGATCCGATATTGGTTGGGAGAGAATTCTAAATTNTCTCGCAGTCTGACNGTNGGAACTAAAAACCCTAAATCATGAGATACTTTTTTTCGGACNCCTTTTATCCGTTGCATTAAGTCACCACCTTGTGACTGATCAATCAAAGGAATCAGTGCATAGCCGACTTCAAGTCCAATAACATCAAGGCGTGGAACATCGTCCCAACTTAACTCTTTAGTTTTGGGGTCTTCGTCTTCTTCAACATCGCCGCCCTCCCCTTGTACACTGGTGTCTGACGGGAGATAATTTCCTGAACGTGCGGAATAAAAAGCAATGCCACCTGCAATCGCAGCCAGAAATAAAAATACGAAATGTGGCATGCCGGGAATAAAACCTAAAATAGTCAAAATACCTGCAGTCACCGCTAAGGGCTGCGGGTCACCCATTTGTAATTTTAATTGACTGTGCATCGATGAACTTGACGACACTCGGGTAATGATAATGGCGGTAGCCGTTGATAATAACAGTGATGGAATTTGTGCGACTAAACCATCACCAATGGTTAATAAAACGTAGGTATGCGCGGCATCATTAAAAGTCATTCCATGGGTTGACGTTCCAATCACTAAACCACCGAGAACATTTATTATTAAAATAATGAAACCGGCAATGACGTCGCCCTTCACAAATTTTGAAGCACCATCCATAGAACCATAAAATTCAGATTCTGCGGCGACTTCTTCACGACGTTGTTTGGCGGCTTCTTTGGTGATTATTCCGGCATTCAAATCAGCATCAATCGCCATTTGTTTGCCGGGCATGGCATCTAAGGTAAAACGAGCAGTCACTTCAGAAACGCGACCGGCCCCTTTAGTGATAACGATAAAGTTGATAATCATCAAAATGGAGAAAACGATGATCCCGACAAAATAATCACCACCAATGATAAAATCACCAAAGGCTTGTATAACCGTTCCGGCTGAGTCCGTTCCATTGTGTCCTTCAACCAAAATTACACGAGTAGAGGCGACATTAAGTGCAAGCCGTAACAGTGTGGCAAATAATAAAACAGTTGGGAATGATGAAAAATCAAGGGGTTTAAGCGCATTAATACAAATCATAGCTATCACTAACGATAGCGTGATATTAAAGGTAAAAAACAAATCCAGTAAAAAAGGCGGAAGGGGTACCACCATCATCATAATGATGCAGAATAATACGCTCGGAATCACCAGTGAAGATGAATTAGGCACTGAAAATGACTGCCAAAAATTTGACAGTGCCGCGTTATTAATCATTAGCGTTTACATTATTTTGACAGGGNACTTGCTTCATACTATAGCTTAAGTTATTGATTGTTATTATTAACATTAATTGATAATTGCGNATTTATACTTTATAAATGAAACCATATAAATACTGAGCAACTATAGTGCCAATGGCTTAGGGCANAGCTTTATTCATTGCCTTTTTAAGGTCTTTTCTTTGCACCCTTAANTGACCAGAGCCNGTATTGAGATTTATAGTTAAAACGGCAATCATTTGCCGTTTTAANTATAAACAGTATCGGTTATTTTCTTGAATTAACAGTGAGAATGGCGGTAACAGTGGGTATTTGAAAACAGGCATGTTTATTGCACGTTTACTGGATAGTGATTGCTACACAATTGAGTGGCTATGGATTTGTTTATTATTTGCATTGGAGCGGTGTGATGCTGAAAAAAATATTAATTATGTTATTTATGATGTTGATAACAGCCTGTTCGGCGAAAACTGAATATAAAGTCATGTCTGAAGATACATCTGCTGATCAGAAATTTTTACCCGTTTATAAAAAAGAGGTATTAATTGCTGTAGGTTATGCCAACATCAGCACTCAACACAGCGATAACATATCGCAAAGACGTTTAATGGCCATGAGAGCCTCCAAATTAGATGCCTATCGCAACCTGATTGAACAAGTCTATGGCCAAAACATTAATTCAACAACAACGGTTGAAGATATGGTGGTTTCAAGTGATACCTTAAGAGCCCATGTACAAGGTCTTATTTATGGGGCACACTTAGTAAGCATTTCGCCGGTCGGGGATGACAGTTATGAAACCAAACTGGAATTAACCTCAACCATCGTAAACGATCTACGTTCGATGCTGAACAATAGTTAGCCGAATGAAGAAAATCTTTAGTGTTTTTGTTGCCCTGTTGTGTACCACAGCACAGGCGAATTACATTGAATCAGAAGGTAACGCCACCATTCAGTCGGGACAACTGATACAAGCGAAAAAACAGGCTATTTCAGATGCACTCAGAAAAGCAGCGTTAAGTCAAAAGGCTAACCTCATCAGTAACAGTATGCTTGATAGTCACGGGCAGTTACATGAAACCGTGATTTTGAAATCAAATCTTTCCATTCAGAAAATTGATATTCTTGAGGAAACGTCAGCGGGTAAAAATCATTATGTGAAGGCAGGTATTCATTTTTTAAAAGATACAGATCCTAATTCATGTTCAAGTAATCGGTTGCGAAAACAAGTTGCGGTGAAGGTTATTCGTGATGGTAATATTACTTCAGATGCTACGCATGATCTAAGCGCTGTCTTGCGTGCGGCATCAAAAAAGATGAATCGTTTAATCCAGAATGAAAGCGGTTTTGTTTTAAAAAAACAATACCAATATAAAAGCTACTACGGTGCAAGCTTTTTACCGTCAAATGGTAAAACCAACACGCAATTGATTACTATTATGGCAAAGTGGCATCAACCGGATCGTATGAAAAATATTACCAATGATCTGTATCGAGGGTTGACCGCTTCTTTTAATTATCTGGATAGTATTACTCGACTGGTAGAAACAGACATCGAAAACACCTTGCCTGTTAACAAAGAATTTAAACTATCCATGGTTTATCATGATAATAAACCCCCTTTTGAACAGCATGAAATTACTCAAATTTTTGAGGCCTTGCCAGTCGATTATTTTTCAGATCAAAATGCGGCTCGCCTAGATCATCAGGTAGAAGCGTGGTTAACTGAGTCCTGGCAACAGGTAAAATCCCAGTTCAATTGTCAACCGCCCATAACCCATGTCTCTGTAAAAGCTAAATCTATTCAATTACAAATGGGGTCGATGCATAATATAACTATTGGACAATTATTGTTGGTGTTACCGCTTAATTATATTGATGATATCACTGAAAAATTAAACAGTGATTTTATTGATTTATTTAAAGTCATTTCGGTAAAAAAGAACAGCTCATTGGTCATACCCTTAGGGCGTGACTTAAGTGAGATGCAACCGCTAAGTGAACAAAAGTTTGTTATTGCACTATAACTAAAGGTGCCAATTCATGAATGCCAAAATGATTAACTGTTTTATTTTATTTTTCATCTTAGTGATACCGTTTAAGACGGGTTATGCAGATGTTAACTCTGCCAACCAGCATGCGCTGTCTATTTTAATGAATGAATTTAAAATAGCAAAAAAAGCACTTAAAGCTAAGCCAGGTAAAATTGCACCGGGTCAACGTTACACCATTGCAAAGGGTGATACGCTCAAAGGGATTGCATTAAAAGCTTATGGCACCACTAATCTCAGTATTCGATTGGTGAGAAATGTGATTATGAAAGAAAACCCGAAAGCATTTTTTCGCGGTAATGAGAATTATTTATTCGCGGGTAAAGTGCTTAAGATTCCTTCTGTTGATGATATTAGAAAACATGTCTTTTCAGCGACTTCAACGACTAAAAGTAGTCGGCAGAGTAAAAGAAACTGGTTGCGCTTTCCTTAAAATCATTCAACTAACGGGTAGATGTTTTTTTCGAGCACATTAATGAGACCCGAGTAGTCACTTTCCTTTTGAAGTTGTAGGGATTCAGTCAGCAGTGGCTTTAACTGTAAGATCTTCTCTTCTGGCCATCTGACGGCTTCAGACTTTAAAAGGTCCACTAACTCTATTAATTTTTCATTGCCGACGGAATTATTTTCTTGTTTAAAGGCCACGATAGTAGCATCTAATGCTTGACACAAGTCGACGCTTAACGGATTACCGGCTTCATTCATGGGGTATTCAATGAGTGTCTTTTCAAGCAAGGGCAAAAATTCATTGGATAGTTTATCTGCTAAATTAAGATAATCTTTTGCTTCGAAAAAAGTTAATGATTCATTTAAGAGTTCTTGAAATGGAACTATTTTTTCTGCCGGTAACTCGGTTAGAAAAGGATCTAAAAGAGTGAGAAAATCCATAAGCGATTCATGGCCTTCATCAATGTTATTTAAACTGAAGGCTTTGATAGCCTCTGACAAAACAGAATATAACTCAGAGTATTTGCTGGTCATATCAGTTATCTCCCAAAGATTTAAAAATTATATACAATTTGTTGTCCATTTGAGTCGGTTCAATTTTATGCCAAAAAAGGGACAGTTGTTCTTTTTTACGTAATAATTAAAATTTTCAGTTTGTTTACGGTGTAATACTGCCTAAGGTTTCCGTCTTAGTAATATTACCCTCTTCATTCCAAAAGGTTGATTTGTTTATTATGTCATTAATGTAAAGAATCTCCCACTTTTTCTGGCCATTGGGATACCACATAGTATTTAATCCATCTTGTTTACCCAACTTGTAATACATTTCCCAGCCTTTGTTACCACTTTCATCCCATAGGGTATAACGGCCATGTAATTGGTCCATTTTATAATGTTTTTCTATATTTTTTCGGCCACTTTGATCCCATGCAATAGTCAAACCTGAACGGTAGCCATCGCGAAACATTTTTTCTTCTTTAAGTTTTCCAGTTTTATACCAAAAACGCGCAATCCCTTCTTCTTTACCGTTTTTATAATGCGTTTCTTTTTTCTTTTTACCATTAGAAAACCAAACGGTTTGTAAACCTGATTTCTTTCCTTTATGGTAATTGGTTTCGGTATATTTTTTACCTTTACCATAAAGCTCAATTTTATTGAAATGACCATTTTTTAACCAATAGGTCGCTATACCGTCTTTTATGCCATTGTTATAATTAACTTCGGCTTTCTTTTCACCGGAGTTATACCAGAACGACTCTTTTCCATGTTCTTGGCGGTTAACAAAATTTACGCTATGGATAAGTTCATCGTCATGGTAGGTTGACGTCCTGCTAACATTACCATCGGCTCCCCACTCCGTTCTTTGACCGTCTTTGACATCAAATTTATAACGCTCCTGTGAGGCCAATAAACCATTTTCACGCCATTGTCGTAACCATCCATGCTTCTGGTCATTGACATAGTTTACTAATTGTTTTTTTTGTCCGTTAGGGTACCAAATGGTGTGCGGTCCGTGTTTCTTATCTTGTTGATAATAAATCTCGGTGATTTTATTGCCATCGAAAAATTCAGTTCGTGATTGGCGCTGACCGCCGCTAAAAAACTCTTGCCATAATTGTTGGCCTTGATGAGTCCAGGCAATACTTATGCCTTGCTTCAAACCTTTTTGATAGTGTTCTGACTTTATTTTACGCTTTGATTCATTCCAATAAGTTATTAGTCCGTGCAGTTTGCCCGCAGAAAAGTTTTTGATAACTTTAAAATAATCTTCACCTTGCTCAGAGGTATGTTGGTAGTCAATAAACTCCCCGGTAAACGGTTGTGTTTCACCGGTGACATAAAACAATTGGTTTTGCTCAATGAGCGCGATCGGTTTTTTAAATGTTGTCTTGTTAACCAGGACTGAATTATCAAGTGTAGTCATTGGTTTAGTCTGAATCAAATCAATGTGTTTTTGACCGGGCTGGTCAATAATCACTTCAGAGACCCGTGCCAATGATGGCATCGTCGTAACGGTGTAAATAGTGATACTAACGACGACCAATATGCTGATGAGTAAAAAAGAAGTAACATTATCTTGTGCGCTGAGTTCTTGGTCAGGGTCGAGATCGCCGTATAACTTCAGGTCTTCGGTTTGTTTTAGTTCATCTTTGAGGATTTGTTTTCGATATTTGATGTAGAGTGATTTCTGTAAATTCAAATCACCCCCGCTATTCATTTGTGCTTTGGTCCACAATCCTTCGCGAACATAGTTGGATTTAAGCTCTTGGCACACTGACTGATACAGATAATCTTCAATTAAGCGATCATGGGCATATTTTTGCTTTAATTTTTTGAAAAAAAACATTGGAACCTGTTGTAAGTGAGAACTAGAAAGACATTTTGGTAAAGCTAATAAAACCCATCAGTAGCGTCTATTTAATAAGCCATGTCGTCTGGAAAAAAAGAACACCGTGTTTTGTAGATGATACGGTGACGTCCGATACATAAATTTATTTTTCAAAAGAAACTGTGTACTGTCTATGTTATGTCAGTTAGCTTAATGAATCTTCAATTATTTTAAGGCATTAATATACCTTTATTATATTGCCGAGTTAATAATAAGTCACCGTTATCATCCCACCAAGTCCACTTGCCATCTATATTTCCCTTATGGTGATGACCTTCATAACGTTTTTGCCCATTAGGAAACCAAGTGGTTTCAATGCCGTTGATCACATTATTTTCATAATTGAGCTGTGATAATTTATTGCCTCGTTTGGACCAGCGTGTGGATAGTCCTTCAAGCCGGTTTTTACTGTAATTAAATTCCTGTGTTTTATTGACGCCATTAACCCATTGGGTTAAATGACCGTGTAGTTTGCCTTTTTCATAATTAGCCTGAACAGACTTTTTACCTTCAATCCACCAAATAAATTCACCCTCTCGATAATTATTGATATAAGTGCCTTGAGATAATTTTTGACCAAATTTATTGCGCCAGATAAGGGGACCGTATAGTTTATCTTTTTTATAATAAGCCTTCATGTTTTCTTTAGTTTTGGTATCCCATCTAAAACAACTCCCCTCCAGATTTCCAGACTTATACTGACAATTACTGGTTTTCCAACCGTCTTGATTCCAACGAATAACTTCACCGTTCAGTCGGTCGTTTTGGTAATGTGCTTTAACTTTTTCCTGTCCATTTTCATACCACCAGAGTGAGGTCGCATGCTTCTTGTTGTTCTGAAAGAAGGCCTCTACCTTTTTGTGACCATTTTCAAACCAAAGAATTAAATTCCCCTGTAATTGACCGTCTAAAAAATTGGCTTCTAATTTTTTTTGACCGTTACCATACCATTCAGAGCGCAGGCCATTGGGTTTTCCATCTTTATAATTAATTTCTATTTCTTTAAATCCACTCTCTTGCCAAAGGGTTCTTAAGCCCTGAACAAGGTCACCTTTAAAAGCAACTTCTTCTTTTTTCTGACCATTGTCATACCATTCCGTCCAGAGAACGCCATCACTTTCTGGTTGGTAATTGACTTCAACCTTTTTATGCCCTTGTTCAGTCCATAGCGTTACGAGTCCTGAAATCTTACCATTTTTAATAATCCGTTCACTTTCCTTTTGTCCTTGTGCATACCATGAGGTCCAAAGCCCAGTGATTTTCCCCTTTTTATAGAATCCTTCAGCTTTTTTTTGACCATTCTCATACCACCAGGTATATAAACCTTCACGTTGATCATTTCGAATACCACCCTCAACCTTCTTTTGGCCATTCTGATAAAAGGCGGCATAGGTTCCTGAGAGTACAGGAGGTCCTAATTTAACAACGAGACCTTTATCCCGTAATGCCTGAAAGATCTCCTTTTCAACACAGCCTGTTAAGCATAATGTGATCAATATAGGGTAGAGAACCAGTTTTATTTTTTTTGCTAAATACATGCCCCTTCCTTATCTCAGGGGTAACAATGAATTCTTTCCATGTTAAGAATGATTGCCACCTTAATTTAATTACCGATCAAATAGTTTTAAAAAAAACACAATATGCAAACGTCAATGGCTGTTTGCGATAAGGTTATAAACCACCTTTATCTTGTTCAATAGATTCTTTAGTTTCATTAACTTCTTTAACTTCTTTAACTTCTTTAACTTCTTTTGGAGGATACTGTATAGCTTCTACACTGGCTTGTCGCCTGTCTGCAGCAGAAATGACATCAAAATATTTATTTTGCTCTAAGGTTATTAACGCATCTAGTTTTTGAACTAATTTTTGGTCTTTGAATTTTTTTACCTCACCNTGTAAAACTTGTACTTTTTTACCTAAATTAGAGACNTGNCTTTTAGTATCTAGTATGCGATCTTTAAGATCAATATTACTTTTGTTAATTTTATTAAAGCCTTTATTGAAATGTTGGTTAAGTGTTTGGGTCATGGACTCATTCTTGGCGAGATAACCTTCTTCTCGCCGTTTCGCGGCCCGAAAAGAAACATCAAAGACACTCATGGATTCATCGATTTTATTTTTTAACCGTTGGTTTGTTTCGTTCAATGATAAAACTTCAGATTGCATTTCGTCGAGCCGCTGCAATTCCGTATCAAGGTGAATGACTTTTTTACCCACTGCTAAGGTGATAGCATCGGCTTGTGTGATAGATTCCTGCAATCGACTCATAAAGACGCCACCAATAGAAATGACAACTAAAATGAGGACACTAAAAACTGAAAAGATGATGGTTTGTTTTTTTTGTATGGCATTAACCGAATTTTCCAGGGTGACAACACTTTCATTAATTAGATTAGATGAATTATTGACTCGGATTGCGGCGTTATTGACCACATCTGCAGTTTCATCCAGGCTCGTGGCTACATTATCAGTCTTTGGCAAACTAGGTTTGGGCCGGCTACTAGCTTTTACAACGTCATCATCCGATAAGGTTAGATCATCGGTGAACTCCTCAAATTCCGCATACTGATCCTCCTTTTCAGTCGTTGCTTTGGTCACTTTTTCCTCTGCAGTTGTTTTTGTACTGGGGGATTCTTTGTCGGGTTTTTCTTTATCTTCAGCCATGGTATCTCTCCTGTATTTTAAAAAATAATTGTCTGTCTGTTTCGGTCTTTAAAAGGCGTTATTATAGGGTTAATAAATAGGATTTCCTTCTGGATCAAATTGGAAATCGTCAGGTACCGTCGGCGATGGCATAGCCGGTCTTGGAGCGCCGGCTTGTAATTCATTAAGTTGGAAAACATAGGCCAACACTTGTGCGATCGCGGTATACAATGAATCTGGGATTTCTTGTTTGACTTCGGTGGTAAAAAACAAGGCTCTCGCCAACAGAGGGATGCGTAAAACCTGTATTTTATGCTCTTGTGCAATTTCGAGTATTTTTTTGGCCATTTCATCGGCGCCCTTTGCAACCAATACCGGTGCGCCTTCGCTATTACGATCATAGGATAATGCC
>JGI26240J51127_1000705_pt1 | contig 12745 bp, 11 predicted proteins | sample SaaInlV_150m_DNA_5_FD_51127 | JGI IMG/M metagenome (IMG submission 51127)
TAAGGGCAACTTCTACAATCATGTGTTATTTCGGCATTGCCTTTAAGTAAATTAGCGGAGTATCTCCTGTACTTTGTACCCGATAACTTCCCATGCTCACTGCTAAAAAAAGTGCTTCTTCTGGGTTTAAAATTACTGATTTACCGTTTTCCGGAAAAACAGTAGCTTGTCCGGAAATACTAATTAGCAAATGGTATTGTCCGTCGAGTTGATCAGTCCATGTCTGGCCAGTGTCTAAAGAAATACGGTCAGCAGTGAACTGCGGAAAATCAACAAATCGNTCCACCAGCATACCTGCTGATTGGTGAAGTTTTTCCAGTTCCGGCTGCTGATAAACTTCCGGATGCATTTTATTTAAGGCATCTGCTGTATCCCAATGTTTCTGGGTGAGAACTTTTTGAGCAAACATCACAATCAAACGTTCGTAATGTGGTGTTTGAAATTCTATGACCTTGATTCCATGACGTAAAGAGTGCATCTGGAATACCGGAAAGCTGACAATATCACCTACTTTGACAGAACAGTCGCCAACAAATTCTGCAGCTTTTTTCCTGAGTAAGAGTTCCTGTGCAGAAAGTTCAGTTGAAATATCTGTTGTAGATTCATCAATTTGACGTCTAATATTTTCATATTCAGCAATTGCCTGTTTAAAATCTTTGAGGAGAACCTCTGACCATTTTTCTGCATTATTTTGCTGATATTCGCTATTTTGTCGGGATGTAGTCCTGCCTTGATGATTCCTGTTCCGGAAGGCCAGGCGGTTTTGTCAATTTCTGTCACTACATAAACTTCCCACTTTTCTTCATGCATTTCATAATACAAATCTCCAAGCACATCCTCTGCAACTGGATTGAGAGTTTTGAGTAAGATCAATGCTGCTGAATAGTCCGCAAGCAGTTGTTTTTTGAAAAGAGTCAGTGCATAAGGCAATTCTGTTTTTCCGTATTCGTCTGCGACTTTCACCACACCTCGTTTTTCAACTCCTGTGTACCAGCCTTCATGTCCCCACGGTTTTGGGATGTTGAGGACTTCGAGGCGTAAAGCTTGAGCAGTATTGACGATAACGCACTCTCTATTTCTGGCGACAGATTCCAGTGCTGCATCCGGATTTTGCGTTATCATTTCTTGTAAATTGTCGGTAGAAAGTCGGTCTTTCCAGACACAGCCCCTTTTTATTAATTCAGTGTTCTGCTGAAGGTGATTAGTGTTTTGGATTTTGATTTCACACAATTGCTGAAAATAGACAACATCTGTATTTTCTGTCCATGGTTCATGCTGTTTTCTCTCGATCAACAGCAGAAAAATTTGTATTTCAGGTAGCTCAAGTTCAGCAAATATATAATCCGCAATTTGCCCAGTGTCCGGAAATTCATCTGCTGGATAATCACTTAGATTAAGCAAGCCAAACCAGATTTTTGATTCACCGGCTGAGTCCAACATTCCTGAGTTTTGCAGGCTGGGAAGCAGGTTATATTGTGCGAAATCAGTTGCGGTCATGGTTCATTCAGCAAGCAGTTCGGGTGATATTCTGGCATTTTGAAAGGCCTCAGCGGTTTCAACTGAACAGGCTTCAGCAGTTGCGAGAGTGTGATAACTTCCTGTTCCGGAATTGCGTAAGGCGTCAGGAATTCAAGGGAAATGTCAGCTGATTGGTTCTTATCCGCACCTTGATCCTGCAGGACTATTTTTCTCAAAGACTCGGCTGCAGCAAGGTTTGGATTTAACATGCTAATCTGGCTGTAGCCTTCCTGCATGAAAGACTTTCGGAAGAGCTCCTCACGGTATGCATAATGGGTACAGCCCAGAAAGACGAGCAAAGGCCCTGAGTTGTCCGCTGCTAATTGACTTAAAGCCTGCCGAACCCAGTGCCGGATACGTTCTGTGACAAATGAACCTTCCGGATCATTTGAAATCTGGGTTGCGAGTTCCGGACATGCTTGCGTAATAATCCGGCTTTGCTCAATTCCATGTTTAAAAAGTTCATCCTGAAAAGTATTAGCATTTATAGTAGTTGGCGTTCCAAAGATGAGAGCTGTTGCTGGTGGATTTTGATGAAGACTGTCCAGAAGTAGTTTGAAACCATGCGGTAGAATACCTGCGATCAAATGCTTGTGATCTCTTTTAAACTGCATATCTTTTAAAAGAACTGACAGAGTTCCGCAAGCAACAAAAATGTAATTTGGCTTAATTAGTTTTTTTGTGTTTCGGAGAATCTTTTCAAATACCGCAATCTGCTCCGCTTTTCCGGACATGGAATTATAACCGCGATCGTTTGCAGGAACTGCGTTTATGTAGCTTATCTTCAGCCCATCAGCAGGATTAGCTGAATTTGCGGAACCTTTAATTTCTTTTAAAAGATACATCAACTGGGCGCAGACAGAGAGACCGCCTAGTCCTGAATCAGTAATGACAAGGTTCATGCAGATTTGAAAATTTTGGTGAGGTGATGCTGAAAGAATCCGTTCTACTCTAGCCTGTGACAAGGCCAAACTCAAACTAATAGTGTCTGTTTGCGGATTAGAGACTTGTCTCAGTTGATTTTGAGGAATTAATAAAATAACTGAGAAATACTGTATTTGGATAGAATATCTGCTGACCTCTGTCCGAAGATGAAGTCAGCAGACTGGTGTTTAAACCACGCTAAGTCGTAGATGTTCTGACTTAAACGTCTTTGATGCTAAGCTGGATCTTACCTCGTCTGTCAACTCCGGTTGCTTTGACGGTGACAATATCACCCTCTTTACAAACATCGGTAACTTTTTCGACTCGGCCTTCTGCCAGATTTGAAATATGTACAAGACCTTCTGTACCAGGAAAAACTTCGACAAATGCGCCAAAGTCCATCACTTTTTTGACTGGACCAGTATATGTTTCTCCAATCTCAATTGTACGTGTCAGATTCTGCACGATTTCCAAAGCATCATCAACTGCTTGATGGTCACGTGACATGATGGAAACTATGCCGTCATCATCGATGTTAATTTTCACACCGGTTCTTTCGACAATACTCTTGATCATCTTACCACCTGGACCAATAACAGTACCGATCTTGTCAGGTGATATTTTATGAGTGATAAAGCGAGGTGCATAAGTAGAAAGTCCTCCACGGGATTCTTTCAGTGCTTCACCCATCTTTCCTAAAATATGCAACCGGCCTTCACGTGCCTGCATCAGGGATTGCTCAACGACATCACGTCCGAGTCCCTTAATTTTAATATCCATCTGCAGGGCAGTGATTCCGTTTTCAGTACCAACAACCTTGAAATCCATGTCACCCAGGTGATCTTCATCACCAAGTATGTCTGAAAGAATAACGTTGTCTTTACCGTCACTGATCAAACCCATGGCAATACCTGCAGTTGCTTCTTTAAGAGGCACTCCTGCATCCATCATAGCCAAAGAACCGGCACAGACAGTAGCCATTGAAGATGAACCGTTTGATTCAAGAACTTCGGAAACCAGGCGAATTGTATAAGGAAATTCAGCTTTGGTAGGTACAACAGGTGTCAATCCACGCTCTGCCAAAGTTCCGTGTCCAATTTCTCTACGTCCTGGACCACGTGGTGCTCGTGTTTCTCCAACACAAAAACTCGGGAAGTTATAATGCAGCATGAACCTTTTGAAAGTAATACCTTCAAGTGATTCGATCATTTTTTCATCTTCACGTGCACCTAAGGTGGTAACAGCAAGTGCCTGTGTTTCTCCACGTGTGAACAAGGCTGAACCATGTGTACGTGGTAAAACTTTTGTCTCACAGGTGATTGGGCGAATTTCTGTAGGCTTTCGTCCATCTATCCTGATTTTATTTGTAATCAAGCTGGAGCGCATTTCATCTTTTTTGATGTCAGCAAAAATTTGTTTTAGCTCTTTTGAGGTATCTGAATCCGGTGAGTCTCCAAGAACCTCATTGCTGACTTCATCACGTAATGTGTCCAAACGTTCGTAGCGTTCGATCTTGTCTTTGATGCCGAGTGCATCACGCAGACGTTTTGGTGCAATCGCTTCGATTTTGGATTTTAGTTCAGCATTTACTGGCGGTACATCAACTGTACGTTTTTTCTTGCCAACACTCTGCATCAATTCTTCCTGCATCTCAATGATCGGCAAAACTGCTTCCTGACCATACCAGAGTGCGTCCAGCATCACTGCTTCGCTAACTCCGTTTGATTCACCCTCAACCATTAAAATCGCATCTTTAGACGCAGCCATGAAGATGTTCAGTTCACTAACTTCGAGTTGTTCAGGACTGGGATTTGTGATAAATTTTCCATCAACACGTCCTACTCTTACACCACCCAGAGGGTTGTGAAAAGGGATGTCAGAAATTGCCAATGCTGCTGAAGCACCGTTCATCGCGGCAACATCAGAAGGATGGATAAGATCGTGACTTAAGACTGTAGCCGCAATCATTGTTTCTGCAAGGTAGTTATCTTCAAAAGCCGGTCTCAAGGGTCTGTCAATAATTCTTGAAATAAGTGTCTCACTGTCCGAAAGACGTGATTCACGTTTTAAGAAACCTCCAGGAATTCTTCCGGAGGCATAAGCTTTTTCAACATAAAAAACGGAAAGGGGGAAAAAATCCGCACCTGTTCCTGATCCTTTTGCTGCAGTTGCAGCAACTAAAACTACTGTATCACCGTATGTAACTAATACGGATCCGTTGGCCTGTTTGGCCATTCTTCCGGTTTCCAGCTTCATAGTTGCCGGTCCGAATTCTCTTTCTACAATTTTCATTATACTCCTAATTATCAACGTTCTACCGATTCAACTCAGGACTAAGCCTCGTTCAAATGTCTCACGGTATTCTTAAATGGTAACATGCTGTTTCCGACTATTTCTGGTCCATTAAATTTAATATTAATCCAGTTCTCTGCCATATAGCTTCAGGATATTTTCGAGAAATTCATTCTCACCAAACTAAAATGGACAGCAGAAAGAGGGGAAGCAGACTTCATGTCACAGGATACGGGGGAAAAGAAATGGTACAAAAGGGCATTTGCCAATAAATACCATGCAGAAGACCAGCCCCCGTGGACAAGTCCTCTGTGAAGTTTTGTTTGAGTCACTTGACGCGTATCTGAAGCTGTGTAGAAATAGCTCCGTGTGCGTCAATATTTCTCTTTTTAAGGTAACTCATAAAATTACGACGTTGACCTACGAGTTTCAGTAATCCTCTGCGGGAGCTGAAATCCTTAGGCTGACTACGTAAATGATCAGTCAATGAACTGATGCGCTCAGTTAATAATGCAACCTGCACTTCAGTTGAGCCAGTATCGGAATCATTTTTTCCGAACTTGTTTACAATTTCGACTTTTCGGTTTTTTGTTAACATATTAAATAATCTTTTTAACTAGATAAAAACTTTTGATGGTTGAAAATAACAGAGGTCATTCTCCCACATTAAGTAACCGATAGCAACCAAATTATGGTCTGAATCTAAAACTTTTGTTTGAATTTGCGTCGATTCTGCAGAAAGGTCATTTTCTGTAGACTTTTCAGTGTTTTTCACATTATCAGGAGGTTCAGGAACTTCTACTCTACGACCGTGTTTTAAGTCAGTCAACATTTGCGATGTTGCACTGACAGTATAAAGGTGATTCAACAATTTTAAAGGTGAAATCCATGGTACATCCGTGTCACTTTCCATTTGTTTCAGTTGCTCGATTGTGACCGAATTATCACTGTGAAACCATGTTCCACATGCTAAACGTTCCAAAGATGTAAGATGTGCTCCGACTTTCAGTAAAAGTCCAAGATCATTTACCAATGTGCGGATGTAAGTCCCTTTTGAACAGTGTACCCTGAATTGCAGAAATGGCAGTTCAACAGACTCAACCTCTAATTCGTGGAATGTTACTGGTCGGATTTTTACCGGTACCTTCAGGCCTTTTCTTGCCAGTTTGTAGGCCGGAACTCCATTGACTTTTGCAGCAGAAAAGGCGGGTGTTTGCTGTTCCTGCTGTCCGAGAAATGAGTAAACCGCTTTTGTAACTTCTTGCTGATTTAAAAAAGAAGGATCAAGTGTCTGTGTGACAGTACCCTCCGCGTCATAGGTGTCGGTTGATTCTCCGAACTTACAAATCGCGCGGTAAGTTTTGTCTACATTATTAAAGAGTGGAATAAGACGGGTAGCTTGTCCGAGGAAAACAGGCAGGACACCTGTTGCCATAGGGTCTAAAGTGCCGAGATGTCCGACCTTTTTTTCCTGAAACTGTCGTTTGACAAAACGAACTACATCAAAAGAAGTCCAGCCTTTCGGCTTATCAATGCTGATTATGCGTAGGTAACTCATTCGTATTAGCAAAAAAACAGCAAATCAATCAGCAGTTTCAGTATTTAAATCAAGATCACTATCTTCGGACTGATCTGAATCTTTCGGAAGTACACTGCGTAGCAATATTTCAATTTCATCACTGTGGTCAAATCCTGCGTCATACACAAAAGTTAGCTGCGGTGTGTTACGTGTTTTGAGTACCTTGCCCAATTGTATGCTGAAAAAGCCTGCAGCCTTATTTAATGAGTCAACCAGTTCCTGTTGTCCTGTTGAAGGAAAAATCGTAACATGGACTCTTGCGGATGACATATTAGGCGCAGCTTCGACCCTACTGATAGTAACTTTTCTAAAACGTGGATCTTTACTTTCGAAAAGTAGAATTTCGGAGAGTCTACGAAGTACCAGTGTGCTGAAGCTACTTCTTCCGGATTTTTTCATGATCTTATTTAGAGCCGTGCGCTCTCTTCAATTTTCTTGTATGCTTCCACAATATCTCCGTCTTCAATTTCAGTAAAATCCAGCACCATTCCGCACTCATAGTTCTGTGCTACTTCCTGGACATCGTCTTTGAATCGTTTGAGAGAGATGATAGAACCTTCAAAGACACTTNTTTCTTTTCGTAATACTCGTATCATCGCATTTCTACGGAGCTTCCCGTCTGTGACGAGACCTCCGACTACCATGCCGTTTTTACCTGTGGAAAAGACTTGACGAACTTCCAGATGTCCAAGTATTTCTTCTCGGATTTCTGGTTCCAAAAGTCCTTCCATGGCTGCTTTTACATCATCCAGCGCATTGTAAATAACGTCATAAAGCCGTACATCAACACCTTCACGGGCACGTATTTCCTTGGCTTTTGCATCCATCTTAACGTTGAAGCCAACAATAATTGCGTCAGAGGCGGATGCTAATGTTATATCTGTTTCGGTAACATTACCAACTGCACACAGNAGAAAACGTGATGAAATCCTTTCATCACCTATTTGTTCAAGTGATGATTTAAGTGCTTCAACAGAACCCTGAACATCTCCTTTTAAGATCAGNCGAAGTTCATTTGCCTGCCCTTCTTCAATTTTAGTGAAAAGGTTATCAAGACTTGTTTTCTGATCAGCCATGATAGTTTCTGCTCTGAGTTTGTGCTCACGTTCCCCAGCAATTTGTCGTGCTTTCTTTTCATCATCAAGAATTACAAACATTTCACCAACATCAGGCACATCGCTTAAACCGGAAATTTCCACAGGTATTGACGGACCTGCTTCCTCCATCGAACTNCCGCTTTCATCAAACATCGCACGTATTCTTCCATGGATACTGCCCATGACGAAATAATCGCCGACCTTGAGCGTACCACGCTCAACCAGAACAGTTCCGACAGGTCCCTGGCCTTTACGTACTCGTGACTCAATGATGGTTCCACGTGCAGGTCCTTTTGAAGTTGCTTTCAATTCGAGGACTTCTGCNTGTAAATGAATCATTTCCAGCAGTTCCTCAATACCTTCACCTGTTTTTGCTGAGACCTTCACAAAAATAGTACTTCCACCTAAATCTTCAGGAATCAGCTCATGGCTGAGTAGTTCCTGCTGTATCCTCATTGGATCAGATTCAGGTCGNTCAATTTTATTCACTGCGACAATTATCGGTACTTCAGCTGCACGTGCATGCTGAATTGCTTCAATTGTTTGAGGTTGAACTTTATCATCCGCAGCAACAACAAGTACAACAATATCAGTTATATTTGCTCCTCTGGCACGCATCGAGGTAAAAGCCTCGTGTCCCGGTGTATCGAGGAAAGTAACTTTGTTTCCACCAGCTTCCAGATGATATGCCCCTATGTGCTGGGTTATACCGCCGGCTTCACCAGTTGCAATTTTTGTTTCCCTGATTTTATCAAGCAGAGATGTTTTTCCGTGATCAACATGTCCCATGATTGTCACAATCGGTGCACGAAGTACCAAGTCTGTTGCTTCCGGCTCATCTTCCTTGAGCANNTCAGTCAGTTCGAAAGTTTCAACTTCAACTGTCACATCAAAATCTGCAGCAATCAGCTCTGCCGTTTCTCCAGGGATTGTCTGGTTGATTGTTACCATGATGCCGAGGGCCATCAGTTTTTTTAAGATTTCTGGCACTTTTATACCAATCAAACCCGCAAGTTCTGCGACCACGACTTGGTTGCCTATCCGGATGCTCTTTTTGCGTGGGTTGAAAACGTGCTTAGGCGCATTAGCGTCAAAAGACTTTCTGACNCCTTTGTCATGTCTACGACCATGCTGTTGATCTTTCCTGCGGTGACGTGGTTTTCTTTCACGAAAGACAAAATCTCTTTGTGCTCCTCCCTTACGTTTCTTTTGTTCATCAGGTCGGCGGAAGTTTTTATTCTTCCCAGGTGCTTCTTCTTCTGCAGCTTGATGTTGCTTGAAAACCACTTTTTTCTTATTTGACTTATCATCATCAGAGGTGGTCTCTTTTGTAGTAGCAGCAGTCTTTTCCGGAACACTTTCAGCTACTTTTTCGAGGACTTGTTTTGTTGTGTCTAATGCAGTTGGCGGTACGATTACGTTTTCCGGGATCGTTTCTTCAGTAGCGGAAGGTGTTTGCTCTTCGCTCAGTTGTATTGTTTCAACTACCTTTTCAGTGGAATTATCTTCCTGGAGGACTTCTTCCTGAACTGAAACACTCTCATCTGTAATTCCAGTTTCCGGACTTGCTACATTTTCCGCAGCATTTTCTTCAACAGGAACTTTAGTTTCCGTACTAAGTTCTTCGTTATCTTTCTTTTTCCTGCGCACACGTCTTTTTGGTGCATCTTCAGCTACTGCTTCATCTAATTTGGATTTAGTCGAGATTGTGACAATTGAGGAGCCTTTCTTCNCTTTTGCTTTTTTATCCTCTGCAATCTCTTCAGTATCTTTGGCAATTGCTTTCTTNCGGCGTACACCGGAGGCTTTTGCTGCTTTAGACAAGACAATACCCTTGGCGCTTTTTGCCATTTTTCTNACTATCTCAGCTTGATCCAATGATAGTTCTGAAAAGTTTCCTGTAACTGGAATTCCAGCTTTGCGTATCTTGGTGAGCAGTTGCTTGGCCGGCATATTCAATTCTTTTGCCAGTTCAAATACTCTTACTTCAGACATGAATTCCTTTTATTTGTTTCTACAGTTTATTGTTACAGGTGCAATTGCTTTTACCACGTGTCGTTTTCAGCTAGTTGGTTCAGATGATTCTGCTTCTTCTTCAACTTCTGCTTTTGGCTTTGTTTTAGCTTTTGCTTTCGTTTTAGTCGCAGCTTTTGCTTTCGTTTTAGTCGCAGCTTTTGCTTTAACTTTAGTTTTTGTTTTTTCCACTACAGCTTCAGTTTCAGCAGTCACATCAGCCTTTGCTTCTTCAACTTCAGCAGGCGCATCAGCTTTTGCTTCTTCAGTTTCAGCAGGCGCATCGGCTTTTGCTTCTTCAACTTCAGCAGTCACATCAGCCTTTGCTTCTTCAGTTTCAGCAGTCACATCAGCTTTTGCTTCTTCAACTTCAGCAGGCGCATCGGCTTTTGCTTCTTCAGTTTCAGCAGGCGCATCGGCTTTTGCTTCTTCAGTTTCAGCAAGTTCTTCTGCAGGACTTTCAACCTCAGCAGCAGTTTCACTTTCTGCTTCGTCATTATTTTCAGTCAGCTCAGCAGAAGCTTCAAGGCTGTTTTCAATAATATCTTTAGTTTTTGCTAATTCTTTTTCCAACTGTTCATCAATGGAAAGTTCCTCCACCTCGTTGCCAACGATGTTGATTTTGTAGCCGATTAATTTAGAAGCAAGCCGAACGTTCTGTCCTTTGTGACCAATTGCCAGAGAAAGTTGATTCTGAGCGACAATCACATCTATTTGATTTGCTTCCTCGTCAATTTCAAGGCTCTCTATTTCCGCAGGTGCAAGAGCATTGGCGGTATATTGATCAAGGTCTTCACTCCAGCGTACAATATCAATTTTTTCACCATTTAAATCATTGACAATTGTCTGCACACGACTACCTCGCATGCCAACACATGAACCAACTGGATCTACATCTTCATCTGTGGAATAAACTGATATTTTTGCTCTGCGACCAGGTTCTCTGGCTGCATTCACGATTTTGACAATACCGTCAAAAATTTCAGGAACTTCCATTTCAAACATCTTGATCAGTAAACCTGGATGTGTTCTTGAAATCGTTAGTTGAGAATCTTTATGTGGATTGTCATTTACGTCCAGTAAAAGTACGCGGACATGATCTCCGAATGTAAAATTTTCACCGTAAATCTGCTCACGTCTGAATAAATATGCTTCTACTTTATTTTGAAAACTGAAAGCTATCCGGCCGTTTGGTTCCACACGTATTACGTTTCCGGTTAAAACTTCGCCAATCTTGTCAGTAAATGTGGAAACGACCATTTGCCGCTCAGCTTCTTTTAAACTGCCAAAAATGATTGGACGCGTAGAATGTGCAATTCGTAAAAATTCACGATCACTTATTTCATACTCAACTTCATCACCAAGACCTGCTTCCGGATCAATTTGTTCTACATCTTCTACCGAAATTTCGTTGTTCGAATCTTCTACTATTTCAACAACTTCCTTAAAATGTGATAAGTTTATTTTACCGGTTTTTTCATCAATCTGACCTTCAATTTCGTTATACGGAAGTTTGCGTTGAGCTGCCTGTATCAGTGACTCTTCAACCAACTTAATTACTACTTCGTGGTCCAAACCTTTCTCTTTAGAAAAGTCCTTGATGATTTCAAATAAGTTCTCTTTCAAAATTTACCTTTTTTGTTGTACGTTTTCGTTCAAAAATTCTATCAGACAGTCAAAAATCCAAGATTGGTTCTAGGTTCGCTTTTGTAATTTGCGAAAGCGGAATTACTAATTCTGAGCCGTCTGTTTCCAGAATTAAGCATATTTCCTCTTCAGAACACTCTTCAAGCATACCGACTGCGTTCTTGACTCCCTGTATCTTTTGCTGCAGTCGCACCTTAATACGCTGCCCCTTGAAAGCCTTAAAGTGTTCAGGTGTTTTTAATTTGCGGAAAATTCCGGGTGATGAAACTTCCAGTGCATTTGTTTCAAAAATAGGATCATCACTACCCAAAACCTCCATAGCCACCTGATTAACAGTGACACAGTCATCCATCCCGATTCCATGCGGACCGTCAATAAATAACTGTATTGTCTGCTCTGAACCATGCCGGTTAAATTCGACATCTATCAGCTCATAACCTTTAGTTTTAATCGGTACAGCCAGTAAATTAAACAAATTTTCTTCAGTTCTGGCCATGTGATCCGCATTGTTTTGAGCAAGCTGTAAAATTTACAGATTAAAAGCTAACTCCCATTTTTATCAGTTTTATGTTGATAAGTCGATTCTTTTTTTAGTCTTGCTTAAGCTTTTCGGTCTATTGTCAAATAGTCAACAAGTTCTCCAAGCAATGCTTTGGCGGGATGTTCGGGAAGTTTTCTCAAAGCTGATGAAGCGAGCCCTGCCTGTTTTTGACAGTAAACCGCCGCTGCATCCAAGGCACCTGTACTTTCAGCACGGGATATACACCAGTCTATATCAGCCTCTGAGACTTGTTCTCGTTCTGCTAATAAAATATTGCGTACACGTTCCGCATCTGTTTCAGCAAGACGTTCCAGCAGTTCGATAGTGATTAAGGTACGCTTTCCTTCGGCGATGTCTCCACCGCGCTCTTTTCCATAACCACCGGCACCAGCACTTGGAGCTTCATTTTCACTTTTTTCTGTTAAGTTCAACAAATCATCACGAACCTGAAAACCGATACCAATCGCTTCTCCAAAACTACCGACTGCTTCCAGTTCTGACTCCGCAGCACCAGCAATCAATGCTCCGCACTGACAGGGACCTCTTCCGGAATACCAACCTGTTTTCCTGCCAATCATTTCACGGTATTCTGCACGGTCAGGAAAAGTTCTTTTTGCGACCCAGCCGATATCGAGAGCCTGTCCTTCAAAAGTAGCCCGCATGACCTTGTTCAAATGCCGGTGAATCTGCAAAGAAAGTGCGCTTGACAATCTTGTGTGGTTATTCAGTAGAGTCTCATGTACCAGACCCAGCAAAGCATCTCCGGAATTAAGCGCAAGTGCAATTCCGTGTTGGAGATGTAAAGTCGGTTTTCCACGGCGTAGCAAAGATTCGTCCTCGATGTCATCATGCACCAGCGCAAAATTATGAAATAACTCAAGGGCAACTGCAGAAGTCAGAGCGTCTTCCGGATCACCGCCGAATAATTCGCAACAGAGCAGGAGCAATGCAGGTCGGAAGCGTTTTCCTCCACGTTGTGGATAGTCACGCATTAGATCATAGAGATACTCTTTTGGTTCTCCGTCCGGAAAGCAGCGTAGAGTTTCTTCACCAATCCACTGACTGGCGGCTTTCAGATAAGTATTTAACTGCTTATGATCACGGGCAAGAATTTTCATTGTATTTTAATTTCTG
>JGI26240J51127_1000714_pt1 | contig 12630 bp, 10 predicted proteins | sample SaaInlV_150m_DNA_5_FD_51127 | JGI IMG/M metagenome (IMG submission 51127)
TGAATTTCTCTTACAGGTTTTTTTAGCGGATCGAAAGTGCTGCGTAGTTCATTTAAGATTTCTAAAGCAGGATTATATTTTTTTTGTTCAAAGTATGCCTCGGACTGTAAATAAAGTCCTTCTTGCAGAAATTGAGAAGTGGGATGCAGCTTTTTCAAGTTCGTAAAAGCGAAAATTGCAGGGTTCCATTTTTGCTGATCATGATTCACTTTGCCAAGCAGATACCAGCGGTCATCGTCCCGCTCACCCTGCCGATCAACCTGACGCATGGCCATGATTGCATCCATGGGGCTTTTATCTATTTCATACAGCATGACTCCATACCAAAAATAGTAATCAGACAGTCGTGCAGAGGCAGAATAATCTTCGAGCAACAGTTTTAAACCCTGAAATGCTTTCCTGTGCTCAGCTGCCAGCAACTCAATCACTGTTCTGAGATAAATACTTTCCTCATGCACAATTAATGATGGCTGTTCGTCTGCAGTCTCTAATGAGTGATTAAAGGACCATTGAAGCCACTGACTCGCCTTTTTTCTCTGCCCCAAACTTAGATAGAGATAGGCATAAATCAATTCCATTTCACCTTGCCAGGCACGCCATGACTTTGCTACAGACTTCAGTCCAGGCTGTTTCTTGAGCAAAAATTTATACTTCCCACTCTTTGCAGCATGCTGCATTAATTCACGCAAGGATTGTTCACGGAGCAGATCATCATTTATTGCCTGCCATTTTTCCCAAGCCTGCTCGTATTGTCCGGCTGATAAATGCAGTCTTAACGAGGCACGTGCAAGTTGATCAGGATTCCTGACACCGAACTCCTCCAGAGATTTCAATGTATTTTTGGCTTGAGACCACTGTTTCAAACTCATTTCAGCAGCAGCTCCAAGCCACAAGAAATGCTCCATTTGAAGGTCATTGTAAAACTCCGGCTTAGCAGCTTTATCGGCAACTAAATCTGCTAATTCCTGCCAGCGCTTTTCCACAAAATAATGTTCCGCCAAGCGTACCACGTGTTCAAAATCATATTCAAATTTCTGAGTCATGCTTTCAAGCACGAAAAATATTTGGTCACTCTTCTTCAACTTTACATAAGCCAGATATTTCAAATAAAGAAGTTGAATACGTATTTTTTTAATGCTGATTTCCGACTCATATTTCTTAATGACCGCTAATGCTTCGTTATATTTTTTTTGCTTCAAAGCCAGCCATGCCAAGGTGTAACGACTGAAATTCCGGAAGTCAACATAAAGAGCAGAGCTGTTGTTCTGTTCGAGTGAGTCCAGAAAAAATGTTAGCGTTTTTTCTGCCTGAGCATACTTATTCTGCTTTGCCGCTATTTGTCCCTGCCAAAACCATGAAGGAGTAAACCAGGGGGTTTCCGGATAATCATCAGTAACTGTCTGGAATCTCTTAAGTGCTACATTCAGGTCACCACGAAACAAGTGAACTATGCCTTCTTTGTAAAATTTTCCTGAACGGTCAAGCCAGCTAGGGTCATCCGGAATAAAACGAGGGTCATGCCAATCCGGAAGTTCAGGAAATGCTGCCTCAGACACTGAGACTAATGGTAGTTCAGGAAGTTCCGGTAAACGGAGAGTTGGAACAGATAGCGGGAATGTGCCGTAATGAGTCTTTACTTCAAGAGCATTGCTACTACTTTCTGAGAATCCGCTCACTGGCTGACAAACTATAATAATAGTCAGTATCAGGAGCAATAATGAAGACTTGTTTCTCATTTTCAGAAATTTATTAATAATAACAATTATTTATATAAATTATAGTCACACATTGTTGACCGACTGCTGACAATGATTTTCAATCATTTGATTTCTAAAAGTAATCAATGCATCGGCAGTCTGATTCAAGTCTTCCGCAGAAAGCTTCAGCGCAAAGTCATAACCGCTCATTGCATGCTGGTAACGTGGGTCATAGTAGTCGACTAAAAGCATGTGCACTATGTTTTCAATTTCACCGCGTTTCAGCCACAGACGTAATTGTTCGACTTTAACTTTTCCAAGTGCCACTTTCAGTGTTTGCAAAATTGAGTCAATTTGCTGAATACTCTGTTCATCACAAATATTATACTCTTCAACTATACGGCTGATTCTGGTTTCCAGTGTAGCACTCAACAGTACCAGTTTTCCGCTCTTCATTGCATTTGCAAAGATCTGCGGAATAAAAACCTGTCCAACTTTTCGGCTTTCACCTTCAACAAAAAGAAAAAGATCCTCCGGAAGTTCACTCAATTTTTGAACGAGCAGCGCTTCAAAGTCTTTCTGAGTGCGGGGAGTTTTGTGAATGGCGCCAAACAGGGAACTGCGATGCTGTGCCAGACCTTCCAGATCCAAATGATCAGGAAGTTTTTGCAGGAGCAATGTCTTTCCTACACCAGTCTGACCATGCAGCACAATGAGCGGCGGCGTTGGATTTTCAAGTTGCTGCAGAACATATTGCCGATAATATTTATAACCTCCCTGCATTTGAGAAACGCGGAATCCGTTTTCCTCCAGCAACCTGACCACCGCAGCGGATCTCATCCCGCCACGGGCGCAATATACAACGAGTTGCTGAGATTTTATCGCGGAAAGTGATAATAAAAACTGCTGGAGTCTCGGCTCAAAAAACTCTAATCCTTTTACAACCGCGGCATCACGACCAACCTGTTTATAGATTGTTCCAATTTCCGCACGCTCCAAATCATCAAAAAGCGGAAAACTCCTAGCGCCAGGAATACTGCCTTTTGCAAACTCCTCCGCCGTGCGTACATCAAGCAAAAGCATGTCCTCTGCAAGTGCTTCCTCCACTGATAATGCCGGGAGGCCGCCTTTGAGAAAGTCCTCAATTCTTTTGGAGAATGGCTTTGCCTGGGCTGACAAAGAGTCGTTATTTGTCATTCCTCTGCAGCAGTTTCCTGCGCGGCCTGACTTTGCTCCACTGGATCAAGATTGTGCAAAGCGCGTACTTTATGGTTGATGGTTTCAGCAATTTCCGGGTTTTCTTCCAAAAACCTGATGGAGTTATCACGACCCTGACCTAAGCGCTCTTTTTCGTAAGAGAACCAGGTACCGCTTTTTTGCACAATTTCCGCATTCACCGCTAAATCAAGCAGGACACCTATTTTTGAAATGCCAACTCCATAGATCAAATCAACTTCAGCAATCCGAAAAGGCGGAGCCAATTTATTCTTGGCAACCTTTATTTTCATTCTGTGCCCTTTGACTTCGTCTCCACTCTTAATCTGGCTCGCACGTCGTATATCAAGGCGTACACTGGAGTAAAATTTGAGTGCATTACCGCCTGTAGTTGTTTCCGGATTTCCAAAAACCACACCAATTTTTGAACGAAGCTGGTTGATAAAAATGAAAATTGTATTGGACTTTGAGATCACACCCGACAATTTTCTCAGGGCTTGTGACATCAGGCGTGCATGCAAACCCATGTGTGAGTCGCCCATGTCTCCTTCCAATTCATTTTTAGGAACCAGCGCTGCTACAGAGTCAATCACAACCATATCCACTTTACCAACGCGGACAAGCTGCTCTGCGATTTCCAAACCTTGTTCACCATAATCAGGTTGAGCCAGTAAAAGATCTTCAACCTTAACACCCAGTGTCTTGGCGTTATTTCGGTCAAAGGCATGCTCCGCGTCTATAAAAGCGGCAACACCGCCGATTTTTTGGACTTCAGCAATTGCACACAAAGCTATAGTTGTTTTACCTGATGCTTCCGGACCATAAATTTCAACGATCCGTCCTCGCGGCAAACCTCCAATTCCCAGCGCAATGTCCAGTGCTAAATTTCCGGCGCTGACTGCAGGAAACTGTCCCACAGTCGAACCGTCCATCTTCATAATTGAACCTTTACCAAACTGACGTTCAATTTGCGAAATCGCGGTTTCCAAATCTTTTTGTCTTTCTTCAGTCAACATAATTTCTCCTAAATTTAAATAATATAATTTGCCCAGTTTTCACTGAATTAATGTTCGATTATTTTGAATCGGCCCTTGAAAAGTACTGGGGGTTATAAGTTGAACTTCAAAACGCCTCCGGACACCACTCATGTAAAGTATTTATCCCTGTATAATTAGACAGCTTTAATCTGTAAATAATAATCCGACTGTGCTGAAGTCGCAATGCTATATTCAATTTGAAACGAAAGTACGGCAATTTTCCGGTAACCACCTTTCAGTGCTTGACTGAGCAGGAGCGGTGATTTATGGTGATAAAGCTTAAAAGCAATTAAATCTCTTAATATTACTAGTACATTAAATAATCTCAAGCAATATTAGTTATTTATAATAATTAGTATTTTTCTTGAAGTCAATTAATCAGCATTTTATATAACTTTCATTAGTATTGTAATAAGCTGATTAACAGCAGTCTACCTTGAACCTTGGAAGCTTATCTGGCTATAATGTAAATATTCTATTTCACGATTAACCGAGATTTTTTAAATGAAAAAAGTACTTGTTACAGGAGGTGCAGGTTTTGTTGGATCTTTCCTTTGTGACCGTCTGATTGATGAAGGTCACGAAGTTATTGCAGTTGATAATTTTTTTACAGGCAGCAAAACGAATTTACGGCAGCTTGAGCACAATCCCAATTTCGAATTGATACGTCATGATATCGTGGAACCTCTTCTCTTGGAAGTCGACTGGATTTTCAATCTGGCCTGCCCGGCTTCTCCGGTTCATTATCAGTACAATCCGGTAAAAACAGCAAAAACAAATGTCATGGGGGCTCTTAATATGCTGGGTCTGGCAAAACGAGTTAACGCACGTATCTTACAGGCCTCCACTTCGGAAGTTTACGGCGATCCGCAAGTACATCCTCAACCAGAAAGTTATTTTGGCAATGTCAATCCTGTCGGTTTGCGAAGTTGTTATGATGAAGGGAAACGTTTGGCAGAAACATTAATGATGGACTACCATCGCCAAAGTCAGGTTGATGTAAAAATTATTCGAATTTTTAACACCTACGGCCCAAGAATGCATCCGGATGACGGCAGGGTTGTCAGCAATTTTATTGTTGCAGCACTTAAGGGTGAACCGATCACAATTCACGGAGATGGACTACAAAGCCGCAGTTTTTGTTATGTCACTGAATTAGTGGACGCAATGTACCGCATGATGCAGACAGAAGATTTTACCGGACCAGTTAACACAGGAAACCCCGGAGAATTCACCATGATTGAGTTGGCAGAAAAAGTCATCGAAATGACAAATTCAAGTTCCAAACTGATTAAAACCGCAGCACGTCCGGACGATCCAGGACGCCGCAGACCGGACATTACCCTGGCTAAAAAAAGACTCGGCTGGGAACCTAAAATAACACTTGAAGAAGGACTGCGTCCTACCATTGATTATTTTGATGAACTTTTGAAAAGCGCCTGAAAAGTACTGCTCACAAAAATATTTGCTGCTTGCTTTTGTGAGTTCGTTATTTTAGCTGAAGGTGCTGACAAACTTAAATATCAATCCCCGAAAACCTTCATGTCCCTCCTGCCTGTTCCTCTGGAACTAATTAAAATCGCAAAAGCAGTTGCGAAGTCCAATGGTCGCAGCCTGCTCGTCGGCGGTGCTGTACGGGACCACTTCATGGGTAGAAACATTTCTAAAGACATTGATGTAGAAATTTACGGAATGAGCCCGGAAATTCTTGAATCAGTGCTCGGAAAATTTGGACATCTTCATGCAGTGGGAAAAAGTTTTGGTGTGCTGAAGCTTAAAACTTCGAGCGCAGAATATGATTTTAGCCTGCCCAGATCCGAAAGCAAGTCCGGAAAAGGTCACCGTGGTTTTCTGGTAACAACTGATTCCACAATGAGTTACCAAAAAGCTGCTTCACGTCGTGACTTCACTGTCAACAGTATCGGTTATGATTTGTTAACACAGGAAGTGCTGGATCCTTTTGATGGTTTAGCTGACTTAAAGCGTAAAGTACTGAGGCATATCGGCCCCTCATTTGCCGAAGATCCGTTACGAGTTTTAAGGGCTATGCANTTNTCNGCACGTCTTGANTTTGAAATTGCNCCTGAAACTGTAGAACTTTGCAGTCAGTTAGACCTTGCCGAATTATCAAGGGAACGGATTTTCGAAGAGTTCNGGAAGTTGTTTTTAAAAGCAAAACGCCCTTCCATAGGTTTGGAAGCAGCCAAAAAGCTCGGAATCTTAAAGTATTTTCCAGAGTTAAAAGCGCTGATTGGAGTGCCGCAGGATCCGGAATGGCATCCGGAAGGTGACGTCTGGATTCATACTCTGCTTGTTATAGACGAAGCAGCAAAGTTAAGAAAAGGTGATGAAAAACAGGATTTGGAATTAATGTTCGGCGCGCTTTGTCATGATTTTGGTAAACCACTGACTACAGAATTCTTGCGTGGACGTTGGCGCAGTCCTGCTCATGACGTCAAAGGTGTTGCACCAACAGAGCATTTTTTACGCAGAATGACGGATGATCGAATTTTAATTGAACAAGTTACAACTCTAGTCAAAGAACACCTCCGTCCGGTACAGCTTTTTAAAGAACGTGAGCGTATTAATTCCGGAACAATCCGGAGACTCGCCTTACGTGTCCACATACCTGAGTTGGTTTTACTGGCCAGGGCGGATTATTTTGGCAGGACACTGTCTGAAGATGAAAGAACACATTTTGAAGCAGGAGACTGGCTTTTGGATGAAGCAGAACGCATGAACGTGCGTGACGAAGCGCCTCGTCCGTTACTCCTCGGAAGACACCTTTTAGACCTCGGCGTGACCCCCGGACCTGAAATGGGTCTTATTTTAAAACAGGCATTTGAAAGCCAGCTCAACGGAGATTTTAAAAATGAAGAAGACGCCATTTCCTGGGCAAAATCATATCTTTCAAATTAGTACGCTCTTGCTCATTCCTGCCGGAATCGTTATAATCCAAGTAATATACACAGTATTTTTTCCAAACTATATTCACAGACATGTCATCCAAAACTCTCGCCAAAAATCGTAAAGCACGGTTCGAATATGATATACAGAATACAATGGAAGTCGGCATCGTCTTTCAGGGTACAGAAGTTAAGAGCGTCCGTGCAGGGCAAATCAATCTCGCAGAAAGTTACTGCAGGGTGGATGACCGTTTACAAGTATATTTATTGAATGCTCATATTTCTCAATACGATTTTGGCAACCGTCATAATCATGATCCACTCCGGCCGAGACGTTTGCTGCTTCACCGTTCTGAAATACGCCGCCTGTATGGACAGGTTAAAGAGCAGGGGCTGACTCTGATTCCGCTTAAAATTTATTTAAAAGGAGGACTTATTAAAATGGAGTTGGCTTTAGGTCGCGGAAAAAAACTGCATGATAAACGTCAAACTATGAAAAAACGGGACGCTGAGCGTGATGTGGAAAGAGCTCTCAGCGAACGTGATTAATCAGGAACAAGATGACCGAAAACACCCTGCAACCAGCTGATTCAGATCCTGCATGGTCGTGGCTCGCCCTGAGTTTAATTTCCGGAATTGGTTACAAAAAGATCCGGCAACTAAGTGAGCATGCAGGCAGTGTGCAGGAACTGTTGAAAACTCCTGCTGAAATACTTGTCAGCAAATTCCAACTCTCAGCCAAATTAGCCGGACTGCTTGCAAAGGCAACTCAAACACACAGTTTCCTGATCGAAAAACGAATCATTGGAGAAACTCCGGGAATCCGGCTTTTTTGTCCTGATTCATCCGGATACCCTTTGAGTTTAAAGCAAATATCGACTCCACCAAGTGTTTTGTATTGGCAGGGTGAGTTGGAGAATGCGGAAAGTCCGTGTCTTGCTTTCGTCGGTTCCAGAGGCTGCACAGCATACGGAAAACAACAGACACGTCGACTGGTTAAAGAGCTGGCACAAGCTGTTCCGGAGATGATAATTGTGAGCGGACTTGCAAAAGGTATTGACACGGTGGCGCATGAAACAGCATTAGAATGCGGTTTAAAAACCATTGCTGTACTCGCAGGTGGATTACAGCATATCTATCCTCCGGAAAATAAAAATCTGGCTGCGGAAATACTAAAAAATGGAGCACTGGTTTCCGAATTTCCACTTGGTGTAAAACCGCTTGCACGTAATTTTCCTATCCGGAATCGTGTCATCAGCGGTTTGTCGATAGGAATTGTAGTAACAGAAGCGCGGAAAAAAAGCGGTGCAAAAATCACTGCCGCGTTTGCGCTTGAGCAAAACAGAGAGGTCTTTGCTTTACCGGGGCGTGTTGATTCTTCTGCGAGTTCCGGTACTAACAGTTTGATTGCACGTCAACACGCTAAATTGATTTGCAGCGCAAGCGATATTTTAGAAGAATTATCACTTTTTTCTACTTCTACAACTCAACTGCCTTTCAATTTCCAAACTACTCAACCGGGATTAAAAAGAATAAATCCGGATGATTTGAATGAAATACAAAAGAAGATTGTTTTAGCCCTGCATGACGGAATTGAGGAAATCGACGCTATTCACTCACAAACCGAAATTGAAATGAATATCTTGCTGGCTACCTTGCTAGAATTAGAATTAGCTGGTAAAGTAGAGGGGATCGGTGGTCAAATATACCGCCTTGCGGTCGAACTTGATCTGCCCACAAAATAAAACTTTTAATGAGCATAAATGGAAACTAATTTTTACGTTGTCGGAGATAATCGCGGAACAGCGTTTTTTCTGAGAAATATCAAATTTTTCATCTGGTTACTGTTATCCATTATTGTTGCTTTGTCCATTGCAATCGCTTATCTGTATTTTACTCGTCAACTCGATCAAGAATTGTTGGCTGTACGTATCGAGCAAGAAAAAATACGCAGTGAAAGTCTTATAGAAAAATTAAAACAAACCGGACAACAGGACACTGAATGGGAGCAGCAAGTGTTGTCACAGTCCTCTCAACAAAAAAAACTGAACGAGCAGCAGGCATCTCTTCTGGAACGTCAAAGAAATGAAATTAATGAGCTTAACTCAATTCTTAAACAACGCGAACAGGTGGTTCGTCAATTTCAACTTGAAAAAACTTCTACTCAGGAACAGATCAACAACCTGCAACTTAAAGCACGTTCCCTCCAGCAGCAGCTTCTGAGCGCGCAAGCATCTTTAACTGAATCGATAGCAGAAAATGAACTTGGCCAAACTAAAATAACTGAACTTGAAGCAGAAAAAAACAAACTTGAACTACAACAGAAAAAACGCAAGCAAGCTACTGCTTCAACTATTGCTCCAGTTAAAAAACAAAATACTAAAATAAATGCAAATGCTGATATCTCTGTTGCAAAATTAAAAATTAACCGGAAAAATGGTATAGTAAGCGTCAATTACAACCTGACCAATAATACGAACAGGCTCCAACAGGGTCGTACTGGCATGTACCTTTCTTCTAAGAAAAACCTGGAAAAAGATATTCCGTTCCGTCTCGAAAGCTCAATTCCTTATAGAATTAAAAGATACAGAATCATTTCCAGACAATTCTCCAAAGTAAAGCCAGGAAGTTTTGTACGAATCCTGATTTGGAATGACAAAAAGGAGCTGATAATTGATAATGCTTATCCGATAAAGTAGTAACAAAAACTCCTTTACTTTCCAACCTTCTTCATGTCTGCTCTCTTAAATCTCGACAGCGTCAGTAANCGCTTCGGTTTTAGAAATATCCTCAACAACATTAACTTCTCGCTTGATACAGGTGAGTTCGTGATGCTGATTGGAAATAACGGTGCAGGCAAATCAACACTGCTCCGTATTATCAGTTCACTGATGAAACCCTCACACGGAGAAATCACTTTCCGCGGCACAAAGCAAAAAGACAGCCTACTGGAATGGCTGCAGATAATGGGCAGTATAACTCACGAAAACAGGTTATATGCAGACTTGAATTCGAAAGATAATTTACGCTTGTACGGAACTCTTTACGGTGTTGAGCAGCTGAATTCAAAAATTGATGATGTTTTAGCGAAAATCGACCTGTCACATGTTGCGCAACTGCCGGTTCGTAATTTCAGCAGCGGCATGACAAAACGTTTGATGATTGGACGCTTGATGTTGTGCCAACCTGAAATCCTGATTCTTGATGAACCTTACACCGGACTTGATCAACACTCATTCCGCTGGTTTCAGAAATATCTGCGGGAATTTCACCAGCAGGGAGGCACCGTGCTGATGGTTACCCACCAACTTGAACTTGGCTTGGAGTTAGCAACCCGTGTCCTCGTTTTACACCGCCAAAACATCAAGCATGATATTTCCTCTGCAGGCTTGAGCGTTGAACAGTGTAGCGCCCTGCTGGAAGAATAATGCAGTTTAATACTTACCTTGAAAATTTTTCAGTCTTAGAACAAATCCAGCAAACCTCAATCCGCGAAGTGATTTTAGAACACAAATCGCTGAGCAGAATGGGAAAGCAGAGTACAAAGTCACTGATCTCACTCCTGGACGCGGCCCTTTCTTGCGGATTGTCCCCCGTTTTGCAGTGGGACATCCTCATCACAGAGCAAACTTTCCAGCACTGCCTGACACTCCTGAATCGTCTGCCTTTAGCAAAATTTCACGCAATCCGTGTACAGGATCTCGGAGCTGCGGAGTGGATCCGGCAGGAACATCCGGAATTACCGTTGCAGTTGATTGTTGAAAGCGGAAACCATAACATCACCGGACTTCAGCGCTGGGTGGAATACTTTGGTCCGCAATTACAACGCCTCGTTCTTTCCACAGAACTTCCTAAATCAGTGCTGCTTGAGTATAGTAAAACTTTAACTGTACCTTGTGAAATATTAGCTGTTGGTAGAATTTTATTGTTTTATACTCCCCGTAAATTACTTAGTTCGCAGAATTTTTTAACAAACTCCCCAGATTTTCTGGAAAAAAAATTAGTCCCCGGAGATCAACCGCAACGACAGTTTCCAACAGTTGAAAATCAACATGGAACTTTCATGTTTCATCATCGGGATTTGTTTTTGCTGGATTATCTTCCGGAACTGCAGAGCACAAGTTTGAGTGTCTTAAGACTTGATTTACGGCATCTTGATTTATCCGCAAACTGGCTTATTAAAATGACAGAACTACTCGAGTCATTTGATAAAGAAAAATGCACTGCCTTAAAATCTGCCTGGCCCACTAAAATAACACATGGTTTCTTTAGAGCAAACCGAACCGACCTCGCAATTGAGCGGATAAAAAACCCCCACCTGAAGGATCACGGAGAAACTCTGGTAGCTTATGTCGTGGAAGCAGTCAAGGGTGAGCATCTGATTATTTTAGCACGTAAAACATTCCCTTTTGCTAAAACATTACAGGGGATTACTCCGGAAGGACGGGAGTGTGAAATTGCGACCGATGACATTCAGACTACTGACGGTCAACCTGTAACAGAGATTGTTTCCGGAAATCTGTATCAAGTTCCGCACGTCAAATATGTGACCGCACAGACGCTGGTCTACAGTCGTTCTGAGTGATTGCAGCTTGAATGTTTAGCACAAACACGTAAACTTTAAAGGCTTTTTCTTTGAAATTTACGGTGCTGCCTGTAATAATATTTCAAACCTTTTTCGTTCAATAATCCCTGTTTAATACTGCGCTCAAGGGTCTTCATGCAGGTCTTCAGTTACCAGGAAAAAAAATCATCTTTCCCAAGTTCCGTTGTTACTATCGGAAATTTTGATGGAATTCATTTAGGCCACCGTGCTTTAATTTGTTCTGCAGTACATGAAGCAAAAGCACGCGGATGTGCCAGTGCTTTGGTGACTTTTGATCCGCATCCTCAAGAAATAATTCATTCCCAACAATCAGTTTCGCGAATTTGCACGGCTGTTCATCAACTGCGTTTACTTGAAGAACTCGGTCTCGATGAGCTGCATGTGATACCGTTCACAAAGGAACTGTCGCAAATGCCTCCGGAAGAATTCGCTCTTCAGTTTTTGATCAAACGTTTTGCTTTAGCGAAACTTGTCATAGGTTACGATTTCCGTTTTGGAAAATACCGTGCAGGCGACTTCATCCTGTTGGAAACTCTCAGCCAAAAATACAACTTTTCACTGGAAGAAGTTGCTCCTGTGCAGGAGAAAGGTCAAACAGTAAGCAGTACTCTGATACGGGAGTTGATACAGGAATATCGTTTTGCAGAAATACCGTCTTATCTTGGTCGGGACTTCAGTATNTACGGAGAGGTAGTTTACGGTGAACAGCGTGGACANAAACTTGGATTTCCTACTGCAAACATCCANCCCGGAATCACCTTAGCTTTGCCGAACGGCGTCTATGTCAGCAAAATAAAATTAGCAGATAAAACTNATTTTGGCGTTACTAATGTGGGTAAACGGCCTACATTCGGCGAAAATGCTGTTACGGTTGAAACTTGGCTTTTTGATTTTGAAGAAGATATATACGGAAAGGATATAGAAGTTATTCCGCTTTTTCAGTTGAGGCCGGAAAAGAAATTTTCCGGGATGGAAGATTTGCAAAATCAAATTAAGCAGGACATTGAAAGCGCGCGTAATTACCTCTCAGAACGCAAGCTGTTGCCTGTAGAATGAAGCTACTTGTACTTATCATTTAGTCCTATTTTTGCCAGAATCAGGGTTTTGATCTTTTCCATTCTTTTGATTTTTGTTTCCTCTCTTTTTGCATCATCAAGATAGTCCACAAA
>JGI26240J51127_1000743_pt1 | contig 12394 bp, 9 predicted proteins | sample SaaInlV_150m_DNA_5_FD_51127 | JGI IMG/M metagenome (IMG submission 51127)
TATTTAAAAATAGATAAGAGTATAGCGAAGTTGACTGTAGAGATAGAGGGCTTTGAGATGAATGCACTTAATAGTGTAGAAAATATCTTTACCACTATCGAAAATATGGGGGAGGAGGCTGATCCGCAACTAAAGAAGAGAGTCAAAGAGACCTATAACGCTCTCAAAAACTATGATTTTGAGAGTGCCTCTTCAATTTTACATAGAGGATAGAGTTAAGATTGCTTAGTGGAGTTAATTGTTAAAAAGTAGGCGTATAAATATAGTGCATAAGTATAGTTATTTCTGTATAGTTAGTCTTATATGGATGCACTATTTGTAGTTTTACAGGAGAGAGGGGATGGCATTAGAATTTAAGGCGGGCTGGAACGAGCGAGAAGTTCCTTGNAACTGCAAACTACAAAATAGGTTAACTATAGGTATTTTAATAATATTTGTTTTAGTCTTTGGGGTTAGCTCATTTTTGATGATAGATTATGAGAAGCAGTTAGTACAGAAACAGCGCGTAGCTATAGCCAACCAGTTAGGAGATGTCCTTAGTAACACCCTTTCGGCAGAGATGATGAAAGGTGATGAGAAGGAGATGTGGGATGATATTGAGGCGTTAACTGATAAGATGCGTGCTGCAAGTGGTGCAGAGCGTATCCAGATCCTCTCTCGTGAAGGGGAGGTTCTAGCAGGTACCGATTTTTCGCTAGAGAGCTATGAGTATAGTAAAGAGGAAGATGCTGAGTGTGCTGCTTGTCACCTCCACGGGGCAAAAGATTTTCCCTCAATCGTAATAAGTACTGAAGGAGAAAAAACCGTCCTCCGTACGATCACTCCAATCAAGAAAGAGCGAAGATGTAATGAGTGTCATGAAGATGAGGAGACAAACTTTCTCGGTATGATATCGATTGACTTTGACTATACTCCGATTGAGAGAGAGAACAACGAAAAAAAGATGCGCTTCTTTCTATTAGTTACAGTTATAGCTGTAGTGATGTTTGCAGCCATCTACTGGATGTTGAGTAAGGAGGTACTACATCCAATTAAAATATTGATGGAAGCATCTCGCCACCTTGCCAGAGGGCACTACGATACCCAACTTGATGTTAGTGGTGAAGATGAGTTATCACGCTTAGGTGAGACCTTTAATCATGTAGCTAATGAGATTAAAAAAGCAAATGATGTTCTAGCTGTGGAGAGTGAGAATAACTACCAGAGCGCAATCACTGATGGGTTGACAGGGTTTAGGAATAAGGTATTTGGACATGAGACTTTAATGGAGCTTATTCTAGAGTCACATAAGTGCGAAGAGCCTCTATCTGTATTGATGGTCGATCTCGACTTTTTTAAGAAAGTTAATGACACCTACGGACATCTAGCTGGAGATATGGTGTTGAGAGAGACAGCAACTAGAATTAAACAGCTTCTCCACTACTCCGATACGCCAGTACGCTATGGTGGAGAGGAGTTCTTGATAATCTTAGCTAACACTGATGAAGCTGGTCTTAATACTGTAGGCGAACGCTTGCGCGCGAAGATTGCTGATAGTAAATTCATTATAGACGATGATGGAGCTGAGATAGAGGTGACAGCCAGTCTTGGTGGTACAGTCTGCTTAACCAATGATGGTAAGTCTGAAGATATGATAGAGCGTGCAGATAATGCACTTTATCAAGCGAAAGGCGGTGGGCGCAATCAGTTGGTTATTCTATAACTAGTTAGTTGCTCTATAAACATTATGTCNCCTCCAACTCATAAACCAACTATTCTAGCCGTTGATGATACTCCAGAAAATCTAGATCTTATCAACGGGCTGCTCGAAAAAGAGTATCAAATGTTGGGCGCAAATAGCGGAAAACTTGCGCTAAAGGTTGCGGCTGCACGCAGACCAAACCTCATCCTCTTAGATATTATGATGCCAGAGATGGATGGCTATGAGGTGTGCCGAGAGCTTAAGCAGAATCATCTAACCAGAGATATACCAGTAATATTTTTAACAGCTAAAACTGCAGTGGAAGATGAAGCACAAGGCTTTAAGGTGGGGGCAGTTGACTACATTTCAAAACCGATCAGCCCACCAATTCTCTACTCTAGGATAGCGACCCATCTTAAAATAAGGGAGTATAGCTCATCTCTAGAGCTGATGGTAAAGGATAGAACTGAACAGCTCTCAGAGACACAAGATGCAATTATTTTTGCGATGGCTGCACTGACCGAGCAACGAGATGTTGAGACGGGTAACCATATTAACCGTACCCAAGGTTATGTAAATCTATTAACAGTTAATCTTGCGCTGCAACCTAAATTTAGCTCCTATCTCACTCCAGAGATGGTGGAGATGATCTCCAAAGCTGCCCCTCTCCATGATATTGGTAAAGTTGCAGTGCCTGACCATATTTTACTCAAACCTGGCAAATATACAGATGAGGAGTTTGAAATAATGAAAACTCACTCAGAAGCTGGTAGAGATGTGATTTTAAAAGCGGAGAGTGCACTTAGTAGATCTCAAGAGTTTCTACGCCACTGCCGTGAAATTNCCCACTACCACCATGAGAAATGGGATGGAAGTGGATATCCTGATGGCTTAAGCGGAGAGGATATCCCTCTCTCGGCAAGGATAATGGCACTTGCAGATGTCTATGATGCATTAGTGTGCAAAAGAGTATACAAAGAACGGTTCTCTCAACAGAAGGCTATCGAAATTATTAAAGATGGAAGTGGGGTGCACTTTGATCCAGCCATTGTAGATACATTTCTCGCACTATCAGATCTCTTCTATGCGGTCACAAAAAAATATAGTGAAGAGTATGTTGTTTCAGACACAGAGACCACAGAGTTATAATTTGCAACTATCTTCTGAAAGGTCTATACTCCTCAAATATACTCAAATATAAACATAGAGAGAGATTACAATATTATGGGAAATAGAAGAGAGAGATGTAAAGTATTAGTTATAGATGATGATCCGTTGGTCTTAAAGATGTTTAAAGACATACTCTCACTAAGTGGAGAGGGTGAGTCTAGTTTAAGTAAAATATTGAGCAACTCTGACGATAAGATCAGTCAGTCGCTGAGAAATTTTTCAGTAGATACAGCCACTCAAGGCATAGATGGAATTGAACTCGTAAACAGCGCAATAGAGGAGGGGAAACCATACTCTGTAATCTTTATTGATATGGTGATGCCGCCAGGATTAAGTGGAGCTAAAACTGCAGAGGAGATCCATAAACTTGACCCAAATGCCCAGTTAGTTATTGCAACCTCCTTTATCGATGCGGATATCCAAGGAGTTAGCCGCATCATAAATAAAGGGATACTTTTTCTGCGCAAACCTTTTGATGGAGATGAACTCCTAATGATCGCGATAACTCAATCTGAAAACTGGAACAAACTGCGCAATTATGAAAAACTCATTACAGAGTTAAAAGCAAACTGATATTATGAAGAGAGAGCACTCCTTATTTTACTTTCAACTTCGTGGAAGTCTGCTCTCACTGCTAATAGCCATCGCTACCATCGGAGGAGTTATCTACTACTATGCTGAAAAAGCGTTAGTAGAGACTGTGCAGCAAAACCTTAAGTATCACGCCAATTTTAGAATACAACGAATAAATACTCACCTGCAAGAGCAGAAGGAGTGGATGAGTTGGGCGACCGATACTGGCGGTCTACTTGAAGAGTCAGAACGAGTGCTCGACATCTATCGCAAAACAGGAGGTGACTCTGCAGGCTATGGGATGTACCGAGACCACCTCCGTATGAAGTATAGAAAAATGATCTCTGCCGAGAAGGTTAAAGATCTTCTCCTACTTAATGGAGAGGGTGAGCTCATCTTCTCGCTACGCCCAATTCCGACAGAGATTGGAGAGGATATGAGCAAAGATGGATTTTATGGGGATACCATTCTCTCTGAGTTAATAGGTAAGGTCATAACTACGCAAAAGTTCGCTATCTCCCGTTATGGCAGAGTTGAGCAGATACATGGCTCCGCAGTACTGATGGGGGCTCCGCTCTTCTCCAGCTTTCCTGGACAGGAGGAAGAGGTTGTAGGAATTTTAGTGCGCCCATTCAGTTTAGAGAAGTTACGAGGATTACTGGAGGACTACAGTGGTTTAGGAGGTAGTGGAGATGTCCTGATTGGACAGTGGCGAGCAGGTGAAGATGGTACAGCTCAAGGTGGAGTTAACTTCGTCAACCATTTTAGGCATAGAGCATCGCGCAGCCCTGACCAAGCTTGCATCAAACGCCGTGGGAGTAACCAAGAGGAGTTTGCTATGGCGCAGGCTATGAGCGGCGCTAGTGGCTTTGGTTGGTCTAACGATTTTAGCTGTGAAAAGGTGTACGGGGTCTGGAGTTGGGTTCCAGAGCTGGAGTGGGGAGTGGTGGTTGTTCAGGATAGGGTGGAGATTATGGCTCCAATAAAAAACCTTCAACTCAATATTATTCTCACCTCACTGTTAATGTTACTCTTCCTCTTCTGGATGGTAAGTCGTCAAGCTCGTATCCTATCTAATCCATTAGTAGAGCTTGCCAATGAGGCTGAACAGAGTAGAGTAATTGATGAAAGAGGTTTTGGCAGAGTTAAAGAGGTNAATAAACTTGCAACAACTCTTAAACATACATTCTCGGTACTAGCTGAGCAGCAAGATACCTTGGAGCAGAAGGTTGAAGAGCGCACTCGCGAACTATCTGATACCAATAGTGAGTTAGTAGAACAGAGAAAAGAGTTGGTCACCAAGAGTAAAATGGTTGAGGTTGAACGCGATCGCTCCCAATCTATTTTTGCTGCTGCCCAAGAGGGGATGATAGTGGTCAATCAGCGAGGGAGGATAATGGATATCAATCCGAAAATGTTATCTATCCTCGGCTATAGTAGTGCAGACGAGGTGCTCTGGAGAAGGGTCGGATCACTGGTTATCTCTAGTGATGATGGATTTAAGAGTTCACTTTTAAATCAGATGAATAAAAATCTTCAGCAACTGCATGATAGAGATCATATTAAATTTCATAAGGCTATGGAAGAGGCTCCACTCCCACTGTTAGTGGTAAATCTAGAACCTAACGACCACTCAATCTCTCTCTTTATTGTCAATGAAGAGATGGAGCGTACTCTCGGTTATAGCTCAGGAGAGCTCCATCTTGACTATACCAGCACAAAAATAGCTCTCTCTACTCTACTGACTGGTTGCTGTGTCGAGAGCTTTAGTGAGCAAGTTTGGTCTACTAAGGATGGAGGCTCTCTCTGTCTAAGTGCAGAACTTGAGGGTGAGATAGGTTCTCTATTTGCTACTAAAGCAGAAGGAATAATTGAAGGTACTGTCTGTATTACTCCAATTAAATGTGGTAACGAGCAACACGCCATCATAATTCTTAAAGGTAAAGATAGTATGGATGAGTCACTACTCCGACTCACCCCTTTTGGTAGAATGTTCCTGAGTAATCATAGTGACTCGACTAATGACTCAACAGAAGATTCTATAACTGATAACCTATCAGTTGAACGCAATCTTCGTGCTACAGATGGCGAGGAAATTCCAGTAGAGATTGCTGGGGCTCTATTTAAAAGCACGATAGATGATGATGACTCTTCGATAGAGGGNGGAGTATTGATGGTAAGAGATCTGCGTGAACAGCAGGAGTTAGAGTTAGTAGCACAGGAGGCAGCATATCAGGGTGGGATGGCAGAGATCAGCTCGCATGTACTGCATAACTTTGGTAATGCTCTCACCTCTGTTAAGTTCTATCTAGAGAGCCTCTCTACCCTAGATCAGTTTTTGGCTAAGATGGAACAGCTCCTCTCTGCTGATGAGGCTCAATATAGTAATAAGCAACTCGCCTCCGCTATTGGAGAGGCACATAAAAAATATACCGATAAACCACTCAAAGATATGCGCACTACAATCGACCATATGAGCGAGATATTGGTTGCGCAGAAGGGGATGATAGGGGATGGTGGTGGTTACTGGGTCAGTAACTTCAATTTACAGGAGGCGATGGAGGGGGCTATTACTCTAATAAAAGATCGTATAGACTCCTCCAAAGTGAAGTTTAATTTTGATATTGAGCCTACAATTAAAAATGTTGAACTCCCTCGTAATCCTCTGCAGCAGATGGTGGTCAACTTAATTAAGAACGCAGTTGAGGCTCTTGATCAGCTCTACCAAGATGGGGGGATTAAGATGGGAGATGCTACACTCACCTTCTCAATTAGTAGAGTTGAATCTGACAATGACAACGATAAAATAGTAATGCTCTTTAAAGATAATGGAGTTGGTTTTGAGGGTGATCTTAGTACTAAACTNTTCTCTCCTAACTACACTACTAAGAAGAGTGGTACTGGACAGGGGCTCCACTCAGTAGCTAACTTTGTCAATGCTATAGGTGGTGATATCTCTTGTCGTAGTGATGGGCCTGGTAAAGGAGCAACTTTTATGGCTACAATACCAATGCAGGTGGAGCAGCTAGATGAACAAAAGCAGAGAGTAAAAGGTTAATTAAGGGGTTAATTAGTGAGTGAAGTTAAACAAAATTTTAGAGTTTTAGCTGTTGATGATGATGAAGATATCTTAAATACCTACTACCAATATTTAGAGTGCATAGAGGATGATAGTGACTCTATACTGGAGATAGAGAAGTTAATCTCTGAAAATAGTGTTCTGTTANAAGAAGAGAGTCAAGATAAAAATAAGCGTGACTGCTTTAAGCTGAGCGCAGTCACGAGTGGCGAGCTGGCTATAGAGAAGGTTAAGCAAGCTATCGCTATAGATGAAAGTTTCTTTGTGGCCCTGATAGATATGCGGATGCCACCAGGAATAGATGGGGCAGAGACCGCACAGAGGCTTCGCCAGATTGATCCTAATATATATATTATTATCGTAACTGCATACTCTGATATAGATCCCGCTTATCTCAACTCGCGCCTCCAACACAGTTTTCTCTATATGCGCAAACCATTTAATGTTGAGGAGTTAGTCCAAGCGTGTCGCACCTTTCAGCAGGCGTGGCATAAAGATCGCATTATAGATAAATCACTTGAAATTGAACGAAAGCTAAACAGACAAGAGCAGCAGAGCGCAAAACTTGCAGGGGCGCAGGAGATATCTAACTCTATTTTGCACAATATGGGTAATTCTCTATCCTCAATTGACCACATTAGCAATAAAATAGAAGAGAGCGTTAATGGAATGGATCGCCTACCTAAGGTCTTCTCTCACTTTATTGCAGAGCTTTCAGCTATAGAGGATGATAAAGAAAAGTTTGTGAGGATGGAAGCGCAGTATGGGGAACTCAGCCGTTGGGTTGAACAAGAGGTTGGAAATAATCTTAAGCAGCAGTGTACTAACCTGAACGGTGTGGTGCACCATGTAATTGAAGTTTTACACACTCATCGTCGCAACAGTGGGAGTGGTGAGATATGTGACGAATTACAGCTTCAAGAGATAGTTGATGACACCCTACTAGTGTTGGAGATATACACTAATAACAGAAGAATTGAACTTGCTGTTGAGATAGATGGGGTAGACTCTCCCCTACAGTGGCCTCGTAACTCTATGGTCCAACTTATAGTTAATCTGCTTAAAAATAGCTTTGAATCTATAGAGGAGGAGATGGCACGGAGAATAGAGAGTGGAGCAGAGTATCAACCATCTATATCTATAGCTGCTTTCTACATTAATGCAGAAAAGAGTGGTAAGATGGTATCCATTGTAATTAAAGATAATGGTGCGGGAGTCTCTGCAGAGATGGTAGATAAACTGTTTAGTTATGGTGAGACTTCGAAACAGAAGGGAAGTGGTATAGGTCTGCACTGGAGTAGAAAGCAGTTGCAGAGTTACGGTGGAAATGTAGAGTTAGAGAGTGCTGGAGATGGTAAGGGTGCAACAGTAACCTTGATTATACCAACAGTTATAAATATTAAAGTCGAATAGTAAAATATTTAAACAGTAATAGAATAATATAATAACAGAATAATATGGTAACAGTAGAAGGAGAGATATAGTGTGGACAGCGTAAATAGAAAAGTTTTAGTTGCAGATGATGATAAGAGAATCTTAGATATCTATAAAGGTATCTTTATGGTAGATGATTCTGATCAAGACGGTAGCTCTGATAATTCCCCAGACCTGCTTTCTGTTGACTCAATTCTGAACATGGATAGTGAGATGGTATGGGATGTTACCATGGTGGAACAGGGAGACCTTGCAGTTGCTGCGATAGCAGAGGCAAAAGAGGCTGGAGAGAGCTATGCCTGTGCTCTCTTGGATGTCAGAATGCCTCCAGGCATTGATGGAATTGAGACTGCAAGAAAAATTAGGGAGATAGACCCCAATATATTTATAGCTATGGTGACAGCATATACTGATCGACTCCCTGAAGAGGTTGCAAAGCAGTTAGGTGGGAACTTTACTATGGTACGCAAACCATTTTATGGTAAAGATCTACTTAACCTAGTAGATAACTACTCTAAAGTATGGAGTCAACAGCATAGTTATGTCAATATGTTTCTGTAGCTGACGCTGACTACCACTTAATTATTGCCAATTAATATCAAATATGAACAAAAGCAGTAATACTATTGANCAGAATAGAGAGCTTGAACAGAGGTGTACACTGTTACGCTCTGAGCTCGAACAGTTGGGTAGAGAGAACGCTATCCTAAAGCATAAACTCGCAGATATTGAGTCGAGTACGCTTGAGTCAATGGTGAAGAGTTGTGAGATCGAGATTGATAAAAAGTACACGCAACAAACTGATGATTTAACTAACCTCCCTACTGGATGTATCCTTAGTGACCGTATAAANCAATCTATGATGCAGGTTCGTTCTAATGTTAAGCGAGGGCGGAGCTGGGATTGGTGCGCACTAATAATTTTTGACCTCACTAACTTAGAAGAGGTGCGAAGTGCTATTGGGCAGAAACTTCTTGATCAGTTGATCTTCTCATTCTCTGGACGAGCTGTGCATAGTTGTTCAGACATAGATACAGTTGCCAGACTTTCTGAAGGTCAGTTTGCCATATTTAAAGAGAAGATTAGTGATCGCGGAGAGTTGATTAACTTCTGTTCTGACCTAATGGAGAGCCTTCAACTCCCAATACAGGCGGGGCGCTTCGATATAAGTTTTTCACTTCGTGCAGGTGTTGCACTTTTCCCTGAAGACGCTGAGAGTACTGAACAGCTCTATGAGAAGGCTGAAATAGCAATGAGGCAGGCTCCTCCAGGAATGGCTGACAGCTTTATCTTTTATGGGGATGACCTTAATAGTGATGCCGCAAAGCAAATTGAACTCTCCAAAGATCTGAGTAATGCGGTTAGTAACAATGAATTTATGTTGTTATACCAACCTAAGATTAATCTGGAGAGTGCTGAAATAGCTGGAATGGAAGCGCTTATTCGCTGGAACCACCCAGAGCGAGGCGTTCTTGCCCCATTCTTCTTTATTGATATGCTAGAGCAGAATCCAATATTGATGCGCAGGGTTGGGCTCTGGACAATTTTGACTGCAGTACAGCAGATTCGCAAATGGTTGGATAGTGGAGTAGAGAGAGATTTTATCTGTTCAGTAAATCTAACAGTTGATCAACTCCGAGATCCGCTACTACCTGAACAGATTAAGATGATTTTAACCAAAGTAGGGGTTGATCCCAAATATTTGGAGATGGAGCTTGTGGAGTCGCAGCAGATAGATAATATAGAAAATGATATTTTATCTATCCAGAAACTCAAAGAGATAGGTATCCGGATATCTATTGATGACTTTGGAACTGGATACTCATCTCTCTCCTATCTACTGAATGTTAATGCCGATACCCTAAAAATTGATAAATGTTTTATCGACTCTTTAGATACAAACAATCTAGCTATTCAAAGTTCAAAGAGAGATGATGCGAGCTTCTTAATTGAGACTATCCTCTCTATTGGTAAGAAGATGAAGATGACGGTTGTCGCAGAGGGGGTGGAGGTTGTGGAGCAGATGGAGTGGCTTAAAGAGCGCGACTGCGATGAGATTCAAGGTTACTACTTTAGTCGCCCAGTAGCTCCTGAAGATCTTGCTGAGAAATGGTTCTAACTGCTGCGGTAACTGGAGTTGCCGCTGCAGTTATCGCAACCTCCGCCAATGGAGTTGAGTTAAATAGAGGCGTTGAGTTAAATGTGGCAGTAGCCAGTAATTTTAGGCAGGCTGCTCTACCAATAAAAGAGCGCTTTGAAGAGCTCGGTGTAGATAGAGTAAAACTGATCTTCGGTTCAACGGGTAGACACTATGCCCAGATTATTCACGGTGCTCCCTATGATGTTTTTCTTGCCGCAGACTCTAAACGCCCTCAACTACTAGAGGAGGATGGAGTTACGCAAGCTGGAAGTAGGGTCACTTATGCGCTTGGTAAAACTCTACTCTGGAGTAGAGATGAGAAGAGAATATCGGCAGTAGGTTCTATAGAAGATTTATCAACAGTCAAGTATGTCGCAATGGCAAACCCTAAACTTGCCCCTTATGGAGTTGCAGCTAAAGAGATTTTTGCAAAAATGGAGCAGGGGGGAGCGAAGATAGAGGGGGTGAAAATAGAGCAGGAAGCAAAAATAGTGTATGGAGAGAATGTCGGGCAGGCGTTTCAGTTTGTAAATAGGGGGAGTGCAGAGATAGGATTTATCTCACTCTCGCAACTATCTCCAGAGTGTATTTCAGCTATAGACTCATCATCCTCTCCATACTACTCATCTAAGCTCTGCGGTTCATCATGGACTCCACCACCACAACTATATAGACCAATCACTCAACAAGCAGTGGTGCTGAGAGGAGGTAGTCAGCAGAGTAATATCGCGGCAGCTAAATTTGTCTCATTCTTAACTAGCGCAGAGGTACAGCAAATTATAGTGAAACACGGTTATGGAGTGGAGATGAATAGTTTTGAGTAGTTCAGATCTAAGCGCACTGATCGTAACCGTTGAACTGGCAGCACTAACGACCATTATATTGCTTATTATTGGAACCCCACTAGCGTGGTGGTTATCCCAGACTAAGTGGCGTTTTCGAGGAGTTGTTGATGCAATTATAGCACTCCCTATCGTACTTCCTCCAACTGTACTAGGGTTCTATATGTTGGTCGCTATGGGGCGAGGCGGATTCTTAGAGGGCTTTGCATTTACCTTTAGTGGGCTTGTGATTGGCTCGGTTATCTACTCTCTCCCTTTTGTAGTGCAGCCTCTTCAGAACTCTTTTGCTGCAATTGGTTCACGCCCACTAGAGGTTGCAGCAACTCTACGAGCATCACCTCTCGACTGTTTTTTTACCACAGTGATACCGCTCGCTAAACGAGGATTTATGAGCGCAATAGCGTTGGGGTTCGCCCATACTGTTGGTGAGTTTGGTGTGGTGTTGATGATTGGTGGGAATATCCCAGGAGAGACGCAAGTTCTCTCCATAGCAATATATGAGCATGTGGAGGCGCTAGAGTATGCGCAGGCGCACACCCTGTCTGCAGGGCTGCTTCTGCTCTCATTTATTATGCTCCTTCTCCTCTATAGTTCACCTCTGCGAAAAGTTTAGGTTGAGGAGTATTTACAGTGTCATCCATAATAGCAAAAATAAAAATAGAGCGAGCTCAATTCTCTCTTGATGTTGAGTTCACAACTCCAACTCAAGGAGTGACTGCAATTTTTGGTCCGTCAGGATCTGGCAAAACAACTCTTCTCCGTGCTATCGCTGGACTTGAACGAGTAGAGAGTGGTTATCTCAAAGTGGGGGATCAGGTGTGGGAGGATGAAAAACGCTCCATCCCAACTCACAAAAGGGAGCTTGGTTATGTTTTTCAGGAGCCAAGTCTACTAGCACACTTAACTGTAGAGCAGAATATACACTACGGATTCAGACGGGCTAGGGTGGCACAGAAGCAACAGCTCCAGCAGGCTATAGATATTTTAGATATCAAACCACTCTTAACCAGAAAATCGGCTCAACTATCTGGCGGTGAAAGGCAGCGAGTAGCTATCGCAAGAGCTATTGCTACTAATCCCAAGATTTTACTGCTAGATGAGCCACTAGCTGCTCTCGATAGAGAACGCAAAAGAGAGATCCTCTCCTACCTCGAGACTTTGCACGCTAAACTAAATATCCCGCTGCTCTTTGTAAGCCACGCTGTTGATGAGGTCTCCCAACTAGCTGACTATATTCTGCTGCTAAAGCAGGGGAGAGTAGATGGTTATGGGAGAGTTGAGCAGATGTTAACCTCACTTGACTCCTCCCTAGCACACGGCGACAGTGCTGCCGCTTTAATTAAAGCGGAAGTTAAGAAGTTTGACTCTAAATTTAAGTTAAATATAATTGAATTTTCAGGAGGTCAATTTACAGTTGCGGCTCTATCTACAGCTACCCAAGCTCTTGCAGTCGGAAGTGTGGTGCGTCTAAAGGT
>JGI26240J51127_1000760_pt1 | contig 12213 bp, 10 predicted proteins | sample SaaInlV_150m_DNA_5_FD_51127 | JGI IMG/M metagenome (IMG submission 51127)
AATCCATCACTATCTTTGCCGATTCTTGTGTGTACTTTCTTCATTATTCTTTCCTCATTTATATTTATTTGTTAATTGCCATCAAGAGAAGTTATTGTACTACTCTGTCAAAAAAATCACAGGATCTAATGCACCCAATGCATTAGGGTTAATTCAACACGTGTGACACCATGAATCTACCACTCTGCCAACCCCTACATGTACAGGCACTCTAACATGCGGTTCTCCTCTATAATTGATTGCATTTCATTATTGTTTTTATTTGGGCGACACGGTTTGCACATTCCAGTGTCTATATTATTATATATATCCCAATGCATTTGCGATTGCCATAACTCACGTATGTCATTGTCTATCCAATTACCCAATGAGAATTCTGCATTTCCTTTATTCTCGCAACATAGATATATATTCTTATCAGCAGAAAATGTGGGAAATTGAAACATTTGGTGGCATCTATTGTATGTTCTGTTTTGTTGCTTGCTTATATTTATCTTGGCTGGCATATGAAATCTTTCTGATGATGATCTTATAAAATCCACAGTGGAAGGGTATAATTCAAATAGTTTATCATTTAGAATTGCCGGTCTAAAATATAACATTCGCACACCCAATGACAATGCTAGTTCAAATAAATCAATAATTGATTGTGGATTTACATTGTAGTCAGACAATAAGACCTTGATATCTACATTAACACCAAGTTTCACTAACATGTTAATGTTAGCTATTACCTTGTTAAATAATGAATGTTTCGTGGTTGAATTACGTATCGTTTCGTAGGTTTCAGGATCAGCAGAATCAAGGTCTACACCTACCCATGCTATTTTGCGGAGTTTATCAATCGGCATATTAGTATACAATGGTTCCAGATACGACCCATTGGTAGTCAGACTTGTTAAAAAGCCAAGGTCAATTGTATGCTCAATCACTTTTTCATAACCTTTTAATAAGGTAGGTTCACCGCCCCCAGGGTATGTTATCGTGTGTAATGTCCCATAACTAGTAGGACTATGATTTCGCCATTGCGATAATTGATCCAATAAGGTAATATAATTTGAATAATGCATTTGAACTGGTTGTGCAGTTCTGAACTCCTTTGAATTACAATAAAAACAATCCTGGTTACATATATTTGTCAAATCTATCTCCGCATGCGCCGGTATAAAGATCTTATCTCTGTCATTAATAAACCACTGCATTAAACTTGCATTATGATACATAATTATACACCTATATCCAATGAACATTCATCCGATTTGATAATTTGTTCTGCTAACCAACTCATTACAGGAACTGCCATCGAATTGCCAATCGCCTTGTATCGGGGGCCATTAGGACAATCTTCAATAGCTTTGTTACGATATGGTATCTGTGTCCAATTTTTAGGAAACCCCTGCAATCTCTCACACTCGATAGGTGTTAATCTTCTTACCTGTGTGTTTAGCACCTTTGGACCACTACCAGTAGATGTACCTGTTGCAGTAGTCAATGATGAAGCGACATCGCCAGTAACAGATTGATTATATAAATCACATGCTACTGCCATTTGCGGAACACCACCATCACCACCTGACCTTAGTGTAGGTGCTAACTCTTCAGTAGCATCCCTCCCACCATCGTTCTGCGTGAATGCAATATAATTAGTTTGGTGCATACCACTACTTGCGGACAATGCACCAACACACTGGCCATCGCCACCTATTAATCTTACTTCATCACGTGCATTCTGTTGGAATGCAACAGGATCAATCACTAAGTTATCATGTTGCGCTAATACAACGGTCGGAGTTCCAGAACTCTTTAATGTTGGTAATTTTTCTTCTTCATACCCAATCCCACCAGCAGTAGCCGAATTCTCAGCCAAAAATGCAACTGCTAATTGATTGTCACCCATGTTACTGCATATAGTAGAGGTTATTTCTTCTGAAAATCTATTACCCGCCCCATCTCGTTGTGCCCAGCCAGGTTCAAATGCAATAGCATTGGTTATTTCTGTCCCAAATGCGACAGCATGCCTATCTGCGGTGTTCAAGGTAAAGCATATGTCCTCATTGACACCTGACCCCTGCGGTCCAGCAGTATCTGATCTTCCAATCATTGAACCTTGCACCGCAACGGAGTGCGTACTCACTGTATCTAATGGACCAACCACATTATCACTTGAAACCGGTGTTTGCCTATGATTAAATGCTACAACTACAACCTGCGGTTCTTTGTAATCAGAACTTAGCAATGTTGATGCTATATCCTCATAACATTGCAGTGATAGTTGTTTGCTTGCTAATGATATCACCGCTATACCACCTTGATTCTTTGATGGGTCTGGACGGGTAGTATCTAAACAACTAGCGATATCTACCTCCCGACAGCCTGAATTGGGGTTAGATGACTTCATTGAATTAGATCCGAGTGCATCAAAACTATAGCACACCGGATGATTGCCTGATGTATCTGCCGTAACAGCTAGAGTTTTATTGTTATCGGCAACTGTCAATGTGTTTGCAATATCAGTCTCGCTTACATATAACCCCCCGTTCCTCCTATCTGCCCGTACCCCATTGGCATCACAGAATGTTACATTATAACAGGTAGCATCTTGTGTTGGGTATACAACCGATGGGGGTACTATCCCACCGCCACCACTAGCACGCAATGTTCCGCAGATGTTTTTATTAACTTTAGGGGTAGGATCACCTATTATGGTATATGCATCCGTGACAAAGGTTTCAGACCCACCACCGAGAACTCCACCACTTGCTTTTAGTGTGCCAACCTCGCCCTCTACGTATTGTCCGAAACCACCTTCTCTAAAGCAGTTGCTAACATCGCTGGTAGCTTTTTCCCCCTGCGGTCTGCCCTTGATAGAATTCCACTGCACGCTCTCTTGCTGAGAGTATACTTCGGGTCTACTTGACCAGTCTCTAAAATCTGAGAGAGTTTTGTAATTTTCTTTTGATAAGGCACTGATGTTATCAATAGGGGAACCACTGTGCTTTTTAACATATGATTCAGATGAGATTTTTTTCGCATAATTTGTGTACTCCTGTACTGCTGTTGAAAATAACGATTCTGTATTCAACAGACTTTCTCGTAATTCTTCGTTTGATCTAACATAATTACATACATTAGATAGATACTGTGTGCATTTAGCAACCTCTTCCATTGATATATTATATAAATCATCAGACAAGACGTCATTGAAAAAGTTATATATAAATGGGGTTTTTCCAGGTTCAGCTTCCTCAAATAACGACCCAAACATTTCATCATCTGCTGTTTCGGCATCTGAATATTCTTCCTCTACTGATTTCATCCAATCTTTGATATCATAAGCCAACGATGAAACCATTTCACGCATTGGTTTCATAGTAACATCGGATAATAAACTCTTGTTAGCTATAAATCCTAAATTATTAAGATGTTCTCCAAGAACACCCAATAGCATTTTAGAAACAATCTCCACATTGGTGATTTTAGTCTCATCATCAGATTTAGCTAGGTCAGCACGCTTGCATGTCAGAAATATTCTTCTTCTTCGTTGGGGTACACCAAAGAACTGTGCATCACGTTCAGTCAAATCAACGTGGTATCCCAATTCATTAAGACCATCCATTAATTGCAATAATGCACCTGTATTTTCGGATAGTACTCCTGGTACATTTTCCCACAACACCCATTTTGGTTTCACAATAGATACAACTCGCAAAAATTCAAGTGTCAGATTACCTCTTGGGTCTGCCAATCCTTTTCGTAATCCAGCCACTGAAAATGCTTGGCAATTATGAACAATGATCCCATCAGCAACATAACTGTTATCATCTTCAACCTCTAAGTTATATACAGTCTCATTTCTTCCAGATGATGCAACTGATCGTACTAATCCATATCGCAGACCATCTTGTTCAAATGATGAACGACTAGATGTTGANGATGTTACAGTCCAATAAGGATTTTCATTGACTACTCTTCCTTCAATAACACATTCACGATCATTTACAACATATCCTTTACTACTAGCATATCCTAAACTATTAACCAACATTCCGATTCCATATGCCAATTTTCTACTTATAGTTGAACATCTATGCGTGGTCTCTGTTGACTTAGTTCCATCCATTGCCATATAGCCATCTAACAATGCCTGTCGGTATTCAATTGACATCCCCAATACCCACATAGGGATTAACTTATTGCCAGCACCTGAACCAAATTGTGTTTTTAACCACCTTGCTAATCCTCGTTTAGATAATGTAATTCTAGTGGATGTTTTCTCATTGGTGATAGTAGCAACAAGTCCAATATTATCTACTCTCTGCATTATTAACTTAGCTTTATCTTCATTGACACCATACAATACCGACCCACGCCTTTCGTCAATTCTTGTCCATCCATCACCAAGATATGCACCTGCCAACCACATTAGATCAACAGAGATATCAGGCATCAAATGTTCATTGCCAATTGGGGTCTCTGTTGGGATATCTAGTTTAGGGAATTCAGCAATAGATGCCCAATGTTGACCCGTTAGGTCTTTAGCTTCCACCCATTCTGGTCCTTCTATCCATGATTTACGAATAGATTTGCCATTCTCTCTCGTGGATTTAGACTTTCGTTCGCAACAATAGAATGGATGATTCTCAGTGGTTACAATCCCATCATGACCTTGACCTGTTACAATAATAGTGTCTGCTTTTTTATTCCCAATCCGTAGAACTTTCTTCCATTGCTTCTTATGTGTAATGACATAATCCCCAACCTTTACGTCTTCTATTGGAACTAATCCATTCTTGGTCGTGATGTATGTACCAGCACCAAAGCATGGAGAACCACCGACTACTAGATCAATATCACCTAGTTCCTCGATAGTTTCTTCCGTGATTTTAGACACATCCGTTAAGTTTGGGGTATTTGGATAACGATATTTTAATACTTCGGATGGGAATCGGTCGATTTCACAAAATGCAACTGGTTCCCATCCGAGTGGTTCCCATGCTTGTGATGCGGCTTCTATGCCACTGAATAGTGATAAGTATTTCATTAGTGTTTATTATACCTTATTGTTTTACATATTGCAATCATTAGTTTCTATATATTACAAGCCTCACAGCTTCCTTGATCTGTATCATACATTTCGTATTTTACTCCAAGTTCGTTCTCTAAGTCTTTGATAATTTGTAATTGTTTCTGCCCGAATTCTGTTGCAAACATCTTTGATTGTACTTTTTTGGATGCTAACATACAAGGATAACACCCAACCCGATCATTTGTGCCTTCATCATACAATGGGTTATATTCAACATCATTCATTTCTAAATACCTGAATATTTCATCGGTTATCAGATCTAATATAGGCAATGACACCGTTAGCGTAGCATCTAATTTTTTATTATACTTACCTGGGAATATATCATTCATCGAAAATACATCATCTGGTTCAATGCCTTCGTATCTTATTGCACGTTGATTGCTTTCGTTTGATCGCATGCCAAACCAAATATGATAATGCGTTTTGCCATCATACAAATAACTCTTATAATAATCCCTTAACGCATTTTGTTTTAAGTATGTTGTGCAAAATCTACCCAAGCCAAATGGGAATCTGCCTTGCGCCCTAATGACATCAACCAAAGTTGGGATAGGCGTTCCATCCTTTCGTTGTCCACCGACTGTATGAATTATTTTCACATTAAGCCTAGTTTCAAGATAATCTAGGTATTCGTATGTATGTGGATGATCCCAACCAGTGTCATTGAATACCGGTATTATTTCTGCGTTTGGATATTCATTTAATGCTTTTACTAGGCATACAGTTGAATCTTTCCCACCACTAACTGGTACTATTAGATGTTCTATTGACATTATGGCTATTTACTCATGTTATTTTATGACCATATAATATCACATAATGCAATTAATGTAAACCAATGCAACTTATTAAAAAAGCCAACATACAAATATTAATTTATATGTTGACTAAAATGGCTGATGAGGCTGGATTCGAACCAGCGACAAAGAGATTAACAGTCTCCGACTCTACCAACTGGAGACTCATCAATAAAATTGGAGCGGTATGGGAATTTCGAAATCCCGACCTGTTCGTTGGCAACGAACTGCTCTGCCTCTGAGCTAATACCGCATTTATGTGATCGTATTTATACCCCTTTAATGCCAGCCAAATCTTTCATGCGTGCTACTTCTTCATGTTCTTTATCAAGTATTTCCTTAAATGCCGCTGATTCTTCATATATTGCATCATCAAACCTATCAACGGCTACTGATTCTGAATATGCATACCACCCATAACGACCAGCATCAGCATCAACTAACTCTAACATTTCCCCAATGTCATCGTAATCATCCACAAAAACACCATAATACGGTGTTATTAATGGTACAATTTGATCTCTGCCTAACTTAAATTCCCATAATGAAGTTGTTTTGTTGAATATAACATTATTCGCAGTTAATGCATCTTCCATATCGGTGAACATCAGGTCATATGTGCCAGCCGATACCCCATCAGCATGTGCGGTCGTTAGTGCATTGNCTATTTCACCCAACGCTGTATTATGCCGATTACTAGTTATGATATCAATCATCCCATCATAATCTTCAATGGCAATATCTTCATCTACATGATCATTAATTATTTTGTTAATAATTCGGTTATTTTGGGAAGTGGTTAAAGATAATAACTCCGCTAACTCCGCTGAGTCTGGGTCATAGTCTATATAGATATCGCCATATTCTACTTTCTCACACAACCATGTAAGAGTCGATAATTTAAAGTGAGAAGCAAAATCCTCCCCGATAGCATCAATACCATCAAAAAACTCTACGGTTACAGTATTATCATCATTGATAACCATTTTATCCCTGTCACCACCCAGATCATTATTATATATATGGAAAATAAGGTCATCGCGCTGTGATTTTGATAATTCATTAAATGGCAAATCTAACCTGCCCAAAGCCGTGGCTACGTCCACCACTGCAGGCTTGTTATTAATTATTATAGCTAAGTCAGAATCACTCAAATCTCCCAAACTAAAATTTGCTTCGGACATATATCCACCACCTACGATACCAGTTACGATATCATTTAACAATAAATCAATTATAACTTTATGATATGTTCCCTTTGGCTTTGTATTGCCTCTGCCTTTCATTTCACCCAATGTGCCATCTTCATGAAGAATAAACGTTAAATGGGGTTTTTGTGTTGGTCTATCATTATATATTGTTCTAAAACTCAGTATTCTATCACCCGCCGTAGGAGCAGCAGTATTGCCACAATGCCCCATTGCACCGCCCTCTAACCTACAAACTGCGGCATCTAAAAGAACCCATGCTTTATCACCATAATCTATCAACTTTTCCCAATGTGGTCCTTCATAATCTTGCATATCAATTTCTTCTCTTCTTGACTCTTCCCATTCAGAAGCAATTGCATCGATCTTCCTAAGTAGATCAGCTGGTGTTCCCTCCCACACAAGATTATCAAATTTAGGAATTTCAGCCAAGAATGACATGTTATGATCAAATATCTCTGTCCCGATGGAGAACCGGTTAATAAAAATATTTGCCTGCTCTTCAACATCAGTTAAATTAAATGTTCTTAGAACTTTATCATATAATTCATTTACACTTGTTTGCTGAAATGACGACTGAAAGTATTTGGATCTACTTTCCCACAATTTTGCTAACCGATACCACTTGATCCACCAGACTATTCTACCATTTTTTCGTAACCGTGGTCTAATCTCTCTTACAACAGTTTCCATCTCCTGTTGTGTAATTACCCCGACCGTTACTAATGGTTGAAGCATCTGGGTATATTGTTGTTTATTTTCAAGTAGATTCATAATACATATTTATGTTATTGGAACAACAGGTAGGATTCGAACCTACGGTGTATAATAGCGGGGTTGCAATCCGATCCATTCGACCTCTCTGGCACTGTTGCTTAACTTCGTAATAATTTCATGGTTACCAATGAACTATCAATTTTAATAACATCTGGGGTGAGTACTTTACTTCCTTGCTGATAACATGATTTCCTACGACTATGCCATTCACCATTCCGAGTATCCGCACAATGATTGCAAGAATGGGGCAATACATATCGCACTTCCACTCGCATTTTCGTAAAACGTGTTATTATCCCTATCTGCAATCCATGCCTAGCGAATCCAACAACATCGCCTACTTGTATTTCATTGCCTATTATATCTTGCATTCCTATATTTATTATGTTTTGGCCTCGCTGGTAGGATTCGAACCTACATAAAAACACTTTAGAAGAGTGTTGCCTATCCATTAGACTACAGCGAGAAAATGGAGTCCCATAATCGATTCGAACGATTGACACCAAGTTTCGTAAACTTGTGCTCTATTCCACTGAGCTAATGGGACATTTTACCGGCACTATCTAAACTCAATCGCATCATAGTTTCGGTAGATTTCTTGTTAAACCCAATGGTTGTTTGTCCATCACCCCTACTAAATATGAAATTATTCGATTGCACACCCTCACACTTGTAAATTATAGATATAGCATCGTATGAACGAAACTTATGGTCGAATACACAAGCATATGTATATCCACGATGATATAATACATAACGTCTATCTAATTTAATAATTCGCATAATCAATCCTCTGGTAGTTTAAAAAAATTGGCACCTTGTCAGATAATCGAAATCCGCTACAGAGTGTTGGAAACTCCGTTGATCCCAGATCACAAGGCATTAAAATTGGTGGGTCTTCAGGGTAACGCTCTCTGGTTGAACGATTAAAAGTCGCATATTCTCCTATTGAATTAAAGACCCAAAATTGGCACACCTACGGGGTACTGACCCCCGGCTGTCGCTGTGAAAGAACGATGTTCTACCATTAAACTATAGGTGTTATTCATTGCTGCTACCTTTCTGGCATGTTTGCCAATTGGGCTACAGTATCATTGTTTGGTCTCTCGATCAGGATTTGAACCTGAGATACTGCGTCCCAAACGCAGGGTATTACCAGACTATACTATCGAGAGTTATTTACATATTCATTTAAAACCTTATATTAAAAGTATACTCCTATTCATAAGTTCTAAACATTAAATGGTAGTCCGTGACAGGATTGAACTGCCGACATCCTGAATGTAAATCAGGCACTCTGCCAACTGAGCTATAGTCCTATTATACTTCATTGGTTTCCACCAATTAAGGTTTGTTCCCTCCGAAGTTCCCTAGCTTAAAGTTCTAGGTAACTCACACATTAAAAAGCCCTTATATTTTACTATAAGGGCTTTTAGTTAATTCTTTCTTTATACTTTTATCTAACTAAAAACCCTCACACCCTTCTCTTCCGCGAATATATTTTGCACATGCGCCAAAATCCACCGGCCAATTAATTGTGCCATGATCTTGTTCATTTGTAAAATATAGGTTTTTAGTGTTCATAGTTTTATTTATACATTATCTTATTTTTGTTAATTTATAGTCTGTGTTTATTATACAATAAAATTCATCATAATGCAAGCCATGAATAAAATAAAATATTTTATTCCATAAACCAACAAACAATTCAACATTGCTAGCCTGTGCTAATTCTATTTGAAAATTTCGCAACTCACCCTCACCTATTAATTCAGCCACTTGAGTATAATGATGATCTACAATATCTTGCGGTTCACTTATTTCAGCGTAATCCGACAANAAATACCAAAACTCTTGATGCCCTTCATTTAATTTTTTTAGAAAAAATGCTATCTTATTCAATGGCAACCAATCTGATGCTATATCACGTGCCGATACAAACTTAGTAGGATCAATCGTAGCGGATACAATATCATTTCCGTATGCTTCCGCCACATCTAATGTCCCAAAATATATACCAACGCCTTCTTGATTATTGCCATTATTCATTATTGCAGGATTTAGAAAAGAAGTATTATGATTATCTCCATGATACACCGTAATTGTACTATTTTCTATTTCGTTTAACCGCATTTGTTACTCGGTTGGGGGTATTACAAGTTTATTGATACTGATATCATCAGAAATTCCGGTAAGTACTGCTTCTGACACACTATAGCTAGTATAAACATAATACGCACCGTATGATGCAATTGCAATGACTAGAACTATTAATGATTTTTTAACAATTGCGACCATTGTTGTTGCTGTACTTTTAAATAAATTAGCAGTGTTGCCAATAAATGTTTTGAACTTTGATAATACCTCCCATAATATCGCAAGACCCACGATACCCACGAGTATAACCAATAGTGTTTGTGTATTTAATTCCATAATTATTCCTTTTTAATGTTGTATTTATGTAAATTCTGGATCTCCCTCTACGATTCGAACGTAGATTATCAGAATCAAAATCTGATGTCCTGCCAATTGGACGAAGGGAGAATATTGGTGGAAGATGTAGGATTCGAACCCACGCAACCTTGCGGTTGTGCTCCTTAGCAAGGAGTTGCATTACCACTCTGCCAATCTTCCAAATATGGTACGAGAGGCGGGATTCGAACCCGCAACCTAAAAAGGGATGGATTTTAAGTCCATTGTGTAAACCGTTCCACCACTCTCGCATTAACTTTGTTTATGTTATTAACTTAATGAACATATTATACATCTCTTCAGGTGTATCGTAAATATGGACACTAAAGGGTAGCGGGTAATGGAATCGAACCATTCTACTTGGCTTATGAGACCAATGAGTAACCAATACTCTAACCCGCAATTGTTTGGAAGATACTTTTTATAGTACAGAAGTATCTAAGAAAACTGCAATGAAGAACAGGTCGTTTTATTTCACACTACTGATTCTTCAAATTTTTACCTACTAACATAATCGTTCAATTGATAATCACTTCAATCTAATAAAGTATGCTTTCGGAAGGTAGCAATTAACTTACTGCTGATTAGGCATTATCATTTATATACAACCCATACTTACTTATACTTATACTTAATGGTGGGTCTGGATGGATTCGAACCACCGATGTATCAAAGTACTCCATTATGAGTGGAGGCGTTTCGACCGCTAACGAACAGACCCCAGTGCCACTCACATAGACGGTTATGGCTACCGTTTCACCACAGGTCTCCTCCCATGGACAAGTACTATGCTTACTTGCTGCTGCTTAAAAAGTGGAGTGACACAATCACTCCTCTAACCTGTAAGTTCAGGTCTTCGTTAAGTTTTTCATATCACGGTATACATATAGGAATTGAACCTATCCTCTCCGCCTAATTGACCGAGCGTGCATCCTACACCAAAGTATACAATCATAATCTAGGATGATGGTACCACATCCCTTAACGATTCAAGACGAATAGATCCACCACGGTGTCCCATCATCTCTATTCTACTATCAAGTCAAATGATCAATAAGACTGATAATAAACATTTAGTAGATACTTTTTGTAGCACAGAAGTATCCAAGAAAACTGCATTACTTGTAGGCGTTATATAAGAGCCGTGGCAGCTCTATCTGAGAATATGATCCCAGTGCCAGTTTACATTACCGTCAGATTCATATATCTAGGCATATGCAGTATATAACATTATCTTGTATTGCTTAAATTAATATTTAAAAGTAGTGTCTGTCCTTGAGCAGTGTCCTAGTATGAACAAGTGAAGAGCAGACGTATCTATTCCAAGAATAACCAAGGAAGTCGAGAGCCATTTTAATGTTGTTCGACTCAACTAAATGAAAGAAACTGAACAACTCAAACACTACTTATAAATATCAACTTACAAATGCGCCTCCCTGCAACGGAATTGAACCGCCAATATGCATTTGTGACCACACACTCAGGGAGTCAAATACTATACGTGTCATTGTCGCATTGACCCCTTATGACCTCGAGGCACAGGGTCTTATTTGCGGGCCCTTTTCCCCCGGATAGATTCGAACTATCTGTCGTATAGCATAACAGGGCTACTTTCAATTCACATTATATGAATTCCCACCATCTAATTTCCTTTCGTTTAGATGAGGTAGCGTGAGAGTTTATTTAGCAGTATGCTCTGCTAAGTATCAACTGCTGGTATCAACTTTAGTATAACCTAGGCTACTCCAAACCTAAAAGGTTTCCCACCATCTAATTCCAAATAAACGAGGTAGCGTGAGAGTTTATTTAATAATATAGCAGTATACTCTGCTCACAGGGTTTAACGTACCTGAAACGTAGTGTCATCATC
>JGI26240J51127_1000767_pt1 | contig 12163 bp, 8 predicted proteins | sample SaaInlV_150m_DNA_5_FD_51127 | JGI IMG/M metagenome (IMG submission 51127)
AGATAATATTGAAAGGAAATATGAGAAGAATGAAAGCGTGATCAGGAACAAAAACACACCAACTATAAATGTGGCTATAGATTCGGTTCCAGATAAACTTCCGGAAGACACCGGTATAAAACAGGCATAAAAATCGTTTAACATTTCACTACCAATGGAACATGATCCACAGCAAGATCCGGAATTGGCACATGCATTTACATATGCGTTGGTAATGGATGTGAAAAAATCTTGTGGCCAAACTGCCTGGGCAGCTGACCCCATGATATTCGTTAGCTTTTGGCCCATAAGCATTTCATGACCAAAAACCATATTAACAAGTTTAAAACCGCAGAAAAGTATCGCTTTAAAGAGCCCAACAGAAAGGGCGGCGAGAGGTAGCAGAATCATATGGTATAATATCACTCGCCATGGTTGACTCCACGTAATAGAGTAACTGTTAAAAACTGCGCCCATTGTATCTTCTTCTATCGTTCCCACAATGGTAGGGGTATAAATAAGAGAAACCAAGAAAACAACTGCAGTATAAACTGTGAAAACAGCACCAAAGAAATAAAGTAAATAGGGGAGGGCAAAAAAGAATTCTCCAACATAGGGTATTTTACCAAACAGCGCAAATACAGCAGCCATTCCGATAAAGAAAACCAAAATAAGCACCATAGATATAGAAGTAAAAATAACAGGATGCCAATGCTTGCGTACGTATTTCCAAGCGTCACCAGATGAGTAGAACTCATCTCCTTTTAATTGTTTATAGGTCACCCTCGCCACAGCTGTACAAGCTAAATGAATGGCAATGATCCACACAATGGACCCAATCCAAAACAGAGTGCATGCAACCCAGGATGCATCAGTGGTGTATATACATGGGTACAGTCCTTGTGTTGTCCACGTTTCGCCAAAGGATACACCGGACAAAGCGAGTGCAATGTAATTCAAAATAAAATATGCACTGTAACCAATAATATTGGCAAATAAAAATATCCCTATTTTTTTCCCGCTCAGTGCGAGGCGAGGTGAACGAAAAATATCTCTGACATCAAAATGAAGGTTCATTGGTTCCATAATTACCCCTGTTTTTTCGGTTTGGTTAAAAAACTAAAATTCATAACGAACAAAATCCACCCAGGCTTTCTCCGACCGTGTCTTGGATAAGGATTCTGCCACTGCAACTGCGGTATCACGATTATCATAGCTACCGACACGAACTCGATACCATATTTCATTTGTTTCTTTAAAGACGGCTTTTTGAATATAGGCGTCATAGCCAGCGTCAATTAACGTAGCTGCTACACTTTTAGCATCTTCTAAAACTTTTTTGGATGCAACTTGGATTGTAAATCTTTCTTTATCAAAAGGAATTGACATGCCACGAGTATTGGGTTTGGGCTTTGCCATTTTCTTTTTCTTTGAAGGTGGCGGCGGCGGTATGGGATCTGGTTTTTTTTCAACAATCGGCTTCGGTTCCACGACGTCAACAATGGGCTCGGGCATTTCTTGAGAAGCTTCTTCTACCACTTGAGCGACAGATTCAGACTCATACCATTTTGGTTCATCGTCGTTCACCATTAATTCAGCTACCGCCTCATGTGCTTCTTTCGGATATTCATCTTCGATCGCTTGTTCAACTTCTCGAGATGATTCTCTGTCAATTACATCATAAGAAAAGGATTGCGTGCTGATCTCGTCATTGTATTGAAATACAGAAACTTCAATACTATATGGTCCGGATACATCGGGAATAAACATGACAGATGCATTGAATTCGCCAGACGTAAGTTGAGAATTATCCAATTCGCTACCATTAGGAATATTTGTCAATTCCCAAATGAAATCGAGATCTTGGCTTTCCTCTGGAATTTCCGCATTAACAGTAATATAATCGCCCACAGTGGCTGTGGGGTTGCTTTTTCCGCAGCCGGTTATGACCAACAGGGTAAAGATAGTGAATATGGTTATTATTTTTGCCATTATGTTAATGGAAGGGTCAATGCCTGTCTTGGAATTTGAAGGAGCGGGATGGAAAATGCAACCATTACTGGAGGTTTTTCAAAAAGCGCTATTGATTCGAAATTAATTCGCTATTCGTGAAAAAGAAGCCAATCTCGATAGTGGCATTTTCGTCGCTATCAGCACCATGAACTGCATTCTCACCTAATGAAGTGGCAAAATCTTTACGAATTGTACCTTCAGCCGCTTCTTCTGGATTGGTTGCACCAATGGTGTCGCGCCATGCAGAGACAGCATCATTTTTCTCCAGGGCAATGACCATGGTTTTTCCCGATGACATAAACGCAGTGAGTTCTTGGAAAAACGGTCGTTCGGAATGGACGGCATAAAAACCTTCAGCTTGTGCTTTTGTCATCCGAATCAATTTCGCACCTAAAATATTGAATTCCGCATCAATGATTCGATCCAGAATTTTACCCATATGTCCATTGCGTACCGCATCCGGTTTAATCATGGCAAATGTTCGATTATTCATTCTATTGTATCCCTTAATTGTTTAAAGCTTTATTCATTTTTTCACCAATATCCGCCACAGATTCGCAAACTGCGATACCATTTTCGGTTAATATTCGCATTTTTGCTTCTGCCGTATCATCCCCACCCGAAACAATGGCACCGGCATGGCCCATTCGACGGCCAGGAGGCGCGGTTTGACCGGCAATAAAGCCAACGATGGGTTTGGTCATATTTTCTTTAGCCCATCGCGCAGCTTCGTTTTCCATTTGACCGCCAATCTCGCCAATCATCACCACCCCTGCAGTATCAGGGTCATTTTCAAATAGTGCGAACACATCAATCATTGTGGTGCCAATAATGGGATCTCCCCCAATACCGATTGCGGTTGTTTGGCCTAACCCTACATTAACCAATTGTCCAATTGCCTCGTAAGTTAATGTACCAGATTTAGATACGACGCCGATATTTCCTTTTTGACAAATAAAGCCAGGCATAATACCCAACTTACATTCATCAACGGTGATGATACCGGGGCAGTTAGGTCCAACCAATCGCGTATTATTTTGGTCAATTATACGTTTGGCTTTTACCATATCCTGAACGGGAACACCTTCCGTAATACAAACAACCAATTCGATCCCGGCTTCGGAAGCTTCAATGATGGCTTCTGCTGCGAAGGGCGGTGGCACAAAAATGATTGAAACATTGGCGTTTGTCTCAATTCTGGCTTCTTCAACCGAGTTAAAAACAGGTACTTTCCCATTTAATACTGTTTGTCCACCTTTGCCCGGGGTGACGCCAGCCACCACATTGGTGCCATATTCAAGCATTTGTGTGGCATGAAACGTTCCTTCTGAGCCCGTAATTCCTTGTACTGCCACACGTGAATTTTTATTTACTAATATAGACATAATATATATTCCCTAATCTTTCAATGCTGCACTAACAACTTTTTGAGCAGCATCTTTCATATCATTTGCCGGAATAATAGCCAATCCTGATTCCGATAGAATTGTTTTGGCTTCTTCGGCATTTGTTCCCTCTAATCTGACAACAACCGGTACTTTTAATCCCAATTCCTTAACCGCTTGAATGACACCATTGGCCACGCGATCACACCGAACGATTCCACCGAAAATATTGATCAAGATTGCCTTTACATGCTCATCGGATAGAATGATTTTAAATCCATTTTTTACACTTTCTGCACTGGCTGCGCCACCCACATCTAAAAAGTTAGCTGGTTCTCCACCCGCCAGTTTAATAATGTCCATGGTGGCCATTGCGAGACCGGCACCGTTCACCATACAGCCCACATTACCATCCAGTTTGATATAATTGAGATCATATTCGCTGGCTTCTACTTCCGTCGGGTCTTCTTCATTTTTATCTCGAAGGTCTGAAATATCTGGATGACGGTATATGGCATTATCGTCAAAGTTAAATTTGGAATCCAATGCAATTACCCGGTCATCTTCTGATAAGATAAGTGGATTTATTTCAACGAGAGATGCATCCGTTCCTTGATAGCATTCATATAATTTCATAAATACTTTAACAGCTGTTTTAAATGGTGTGCCTGTAAGTCCCAATCCAAATGCCAGTTTTCTGGCTTGGAATGATTTCATACCCACCAATGGATCAATCCATACCTTAATAATTTTTTCAGGTGTTTCGGCTGCAACTTTCTCAATTTCCACACCGCCTTCTGACGAAACCATAAACACATCTTTGGTTTTTGCCCGGTCGAGGGTGATGGCACAATAATATTCATTTTTTATATCTAANGCTTCTGTGATATATACTTTACGTACTTTTTGGCCTTCGGGACCGGTTTGATGTGTAACCAGATTCATGCCTAACATGTTGGTNGCATTGGTTAATGCTTCTTCTGCAGTGGGAGAATATTTGACACCGCCACCTTTTCCTCGGCCACCGGCATGGATTTGTGCCTTGACCACCACTGCATCAGAGTTGAATTCCTTTTGTACCTTTTTTATAGTGCTGGATGCATCTTCTATTTCTTCTATGACATACCCGTCTTGGATAGGGATGCCATAGCTTTTAAATATATTTTTCCCCTGATATTCATGAATTTTCATATGTTGATTCCTAACATGTTAGATTATTTTATTATTCATCATCATCCATAAATGGATATGTAAAATTTTTGGGAGGATCAAATGTTTCTTTAATGGTTCGCATGGATATCCATCGAATTAGATTGAACATGGATCCCGCTTTGTCATTCGTTCCGGAAGCGCGACTACCACCAAAGGGTTGCTGACCGACCACTGCGCCAGTGGGTTTATCATTGATATAAAAATTCCCGGCGGCGTGGGTGAGTTTTTCTGTCGCCTCATTAACTGCTTCCCGATCTTGTCCCCATACACAACCGGTGAGGGCGTATGGAGAGGTGGAATCCACCAATTCAAGTGTCGCTTCCCAATCTTTTGGGTCGTAAAGATAAATCGTTAAAACCGGACCAAATATTTCTTCACACATGGTGATATATTTAGGATTATCGGTCAAAATAGTGGTGGGCTCAATAAAATATCCCTTTGAACCATCATAATTACCACCGGTGATAATTTCTGCATCGGTTGCTTCTTTTGCCCCATCTATATAGGCAGTGATCGAGTCGAATGCAGACTGATCGATTACCGCATTCATAAAGTTAGAAAAATCCTCTGGATCACCCATTTTTATTGCTTCAACTTGGGCGAGGTATTTTTCTTTTAGTTCCGACCAGATAGTTGTTGGAATATACGTTCGTGATAGGGCTGAACATTTTTGTCCTTGATATTCAAAGGCACCCCGAACCATGGCTGTAGCTAAGGCATCCACATCGGATGATTCATGAGCAATACAGAAATCTTTTCCGCCTGTTTCTCCTACAATTCTTGGGTAAGATTTATAATTAGAAATATTTTCCCCAACCGTTTTCCACATCCCCTGGAACACTGCTGTAGACCCTGTAAAATGAATACCTGCAAGGTTTGGATCTTTCAATACATTTGGACCCACATCACGGCCAGAACCGGGAATAAAATTGATGACACCATCGGGCACACCCGCTTCACGAAATAAATTCATCATAAAGTGTGAACTGTAAACCGCACTGGAGGCGGGCTTCCATAAGACGACATTGCCCATAAGTGCCGGTGCAGCCGTTAGGTTCCCTCCTATAGATGTAAAGTTGAAAGGCGATACGGCAAAAACAAATCCTTCCAATGGGCGATGTTCAAGACGATTCCACATTCCGTCTGGAGAATAGGTGGGTTGTTGACTATATAATTGTTGGGCATACCAGCTATTGAAATTCAAAAAATCAATCATTTCGCAGGATGCATCTATCTCCGCCTGGTAGGCATTTTTGCTCTGGCAAAGTATGGTGGATGCATTAATAGTTTGTTCACCATGGCGCTGAAGAATTGAGGCCATTTTATTAAAGATGGCCGCACGGGATTCCCANGGCATTTTGGACCATGAACTCCAGGCATCCATGGCCGATTCAATGGCCATTTTTATTTCTTTTTTCCCGGCTTTGTGAAAACGACCCAGTAAATGACTGTGATCATGGGGGACACGCATTTCACCCATATCGCCCGTTTTAATTTCTTGGCCACCAATAATGATGGGCACTTCAATCTCTTGAGATTTTAATTCCTTTATTCTGGATTTGAGTCTGGCCCGCTCCGGTGTGCCGGGTGCATAAGATAATACCGGTTCATTGATGGGCTTTGGAACAATGGCTTTTGCATTTTGCATATTTGACTCCTTTAATTAAAATTTTAAGATCAAAAAAAGCTTGTGAATTTATTGGGGAAAAAGGGAGGATTCAAGGATTGGAAAAGGAATGTTTGGCCCACCTCCGTTGGGTATGGAAAATGGGTGATGAGAAATGGATTATGGAAAAGTGATTGAAAATATGAAATCATTACGAAAGTTAATAAATGCTTATTAATTAATCGTTTCCAAAATATCAACCATTTCATCCTTATCAGAAGCCGTAACCAATGCTTTACGAATGGCACTGGCACCATTAAAACCGCGAATATACCAACCATAATGTTTTCGCATCAGGTTGATACCCACCCGTTCACCATGAAATTCTACCATCTGATTTAAATGGCTCAAACATTTCTCTGCTCGTTCATTTATATTGGGAGAAACAGGTAATGACTCTCCTTTATAAATGGCAATAGCCTCCTTAAAAAACCAGGGATTCCCTAAAGCACTACGGCCAATCATTACACCATCACAGTCCGTTTCTTCAAACATTCGTATAACATCTTTGGGTTCTTTTACATCTCCATTTCCAATGACTGGTATGGAAACGGATTCTTTCAGTGCTTTAATTAATGACCAATTTGCGGATCCTTTATATCTTTCTTTAGTAGTACGTGGATGAAGGGTAATGGCTTTTACGCCAATCTTTTCTAATCTGGGTCCAACTTCTGGTACGACGATTGACTTTGAATCCCAGCCCGCACGCATTTTTACTGTGACTGGCACTTCCGATACCGATTCCACCACAGCGGTAGTGATATCGTCCATGAGGCATAGATCTCGAAGGGCGGCAGAACCAGCCCCACGTTTGGTAACTTTGGGTACGGGACAGCCATAATTAATATCTAAAATGTCGGGAGAAAATTTATCCACCACCATCCGAGCAGCTTTGCCCATGACTTCTGGTGAATCACCAAAAATTTGGATACCAATGGGTCGTTCAAAATCGGTAAATCGAATCATCTGCCATGTTTTGATATTCTCACGAATAATCCCATGAGCAGAAACAAATTCAGAATACACGACACCGGCGCCTTGTTCTTTGCATAAAACCCGAAAAGGATAATCGGTTACGCCCGCCATGGGGGCGAGGAGGATGGGTATATCTATTTTTATACTTCCGATTTGCATGGTTAAATTTAATTCAATATTGAAAAGAATGAGTCATTGCAGATTGAACAAACAAATTTTTCCACTTTTTCTGCTTTTTAATTATTTTTATCAGTAAGTTTAGGAATCTGTCGTTGCCCCTTAATAAATGAATTCAATGAAGGCTGACAATATATGAAATTTATTCTTATCATAATCATCGGCACTTTTTCTGCCGGAATTTCCGCCCCCATAGACAATTATCCAAAAAATCCAAAGATTGATGCCATAAACTATATTTTCAACATTGAATTATCCGACGAAACCGATGAGATTATTTGTGAATCGAAGGTGGATGTTCGTTACTTGGAAAAAGGAATTAAGGAACTTCGCCTTGATCTGATAAATGTGCAGAAGGAAAAAGGCATGAAAGTCAGCCGGGTAACATTCAATGGTGATGCCTTGACTTTTAAACATAAAAATGATGAATTGTATATTAAACTGCCGGTGCCATCATCGGTGAATCAGCGCAGTCAGTACACAATTTCTTACAGAGGAGTTCCTGCGGATGGATTTAAAATTGCCGATAATAAATATGGTGATCGAACATTTTTTAGTGACAACTGGCCCAATAAAGCCCGGCATTGGTTGCCGCTCATTGACCATCCCTATGATAAATCCATGTGCGAATTTGTGGTCACGGCTCCGGACCATTATCAGGTCATCTCCAACGGATTATTAATAGAAGAAACGGATGGTCCTAATGGTAAACGGCTGACCCATTGGAAACAATCTGTACCCATCGCACCATGGCTTTTTGTCCTTGGCGTCGCTCATTTTGCGGTTCAATATGTGGATACCTTTGATGGTAAATCAATTCAGACCTGGGTGTATGAGCAGGATAGGGACGCGGGGTTTTATGATTTTGCTGAACCGACGAAACAGGTATTAGAATTTTATACAGATTATGTAGGTCCATTTGCCTATGAAAAGCTCGCCAATATTCAGTCCAATAGTGTGGGCGGCGGCATGGAATCTGCAACAGCAATATTTTACGGTGATAAATCCGTTACGGGAAAAAGGTCTGTGCGGTGGCGAAACGTTATCATTCATGAAATTGCCCATCAGTGGTTTGGCAATGCAGTAACGGAATATGATTGGGATGATATTTGGCTGAGTGAAGGTTTTGCCACCTATTTCACCTTGCTTTTTATCGAACACCAATATGGACGGGACGCTTTTGTTGATGGCTTGAAATCAAGCCAAAAACGCATAAACGCATTTTATAAAAAGCACCCCGACTACACGATAGTTCATGACAATTTAAAGGACATGGCCAAAGTTACCACGGGTCAGACTTATCAGAAAGGAAGTTGGATTTTGCACATGCTGCGTGGCATTATGGGTACTGACAATTTTTGGAAAGGGATACAATCCTATTATGCCAAGTATCAAAATCTCAATGCCACCACGGATGATTTCCGCCGAGAAATGGAAGAAGCCTCCGGCATGGATTTATCTGTATTTTTCAAACAATGGCTCAATGGTGGCGGTACCTTAGAATATGCAGGCAGTTGGCAATACAAAAATGGTACGGTAAAAATCATATTGGACCAGGTACAAAATGATGGCTATTTATTCAATATGCCATTACAGATTGGTATTTATAAACCGGGTGAGACGACGCCTGTAATTGAAACGATTCAGGTGAATAAGAAAAGGAATTCCTTCACGATTAAAGTAGATACTGAGCCAAAAAAGATTGTCTTGGATCCTAATTTATGGGTGCTAATGGAAGCGGCGTTTGAGAAAAAGAAATAAAGTGGTAACCCTCTTGATTGTCCTAATTGTGAATATCTACCTATAATAGTACAAAATATCCCCAATTATAATATTTGATGTCTCTCAAATAATGAATTATATTTGCGGGCTTTAATAGATAATAAAAACAGGTTTTCAGGAAATTATGAGTAGACAATGTGATGTAACAGGAAGAAAACCCATGTTCGGGAACAATGTGAGCCATGCTCACAATAAGTCTCGTCGTCGGTTTGATATTAATCTTCAGAAAAAAAGATTTTGGCTGGCGGATGAAAATCGCTGGATTACCCTCAATGTATCGACACAGGGCTTACGGCTGATTGATAAAATCGGTATTCGTAAAGTGTTGAATCGAATGAGAGCTGACGGGAAAAAAGTCTAAAAAACTTTTTATACGATCGAAAGATCCTCCTTTGTTATAGCCCTTCATCGAAAGATGAGGGGCTTTTTTTTATCATGATTTTATTTTCTGTCTTATAAGAACTAACCCTAAGTTCTGCTCTTAATTTAAGCAGGAGTGTTTATGCCTAAAGCGTCAATCAATATTTTCTTCGTTTTTTCTATTCTGTTTGCAGGTGATCTCAAATCACCCGGGGAATTTCTGGGTTATAACCTGGGAGATCAATTTACCTATCACCATCGAGTGGTATCTTATGTCGAACATGTAGTGGCATCCCGTTCGAATGTAACCCTTCAACATTACGGAAAAACATATGAGCAGCGTCCCCTGTTGGTGGCGATTATTTCCAGTCCGGAAAATATGGCGAATCTGGACCAGATTCGCATGGATAACCTAAAACGGGCTGGTATGCTGAAAGGAAAGCCTTCGGGGAAAAAGGTTGGTATTGTCTGGCTCAGCTATAATGTGCACGGAAATGAAGCCAATTCCACGGAAGCAGCCATGAAAACACTTCACGCTTTGGCAGACCCAACCAATCGAGACACGCAAAAGTGGCTGGAGAATACCGTGGTAATCCTTGATCCATGTATTAATCCTGATGGACGAGACAGATATACCCATTGGTTTCGCATGACCGGAAACCGCTGGCCCGATGCAGATCCAGTATCCAGAGAGCATATGGAACCTTGGCCGGGAGGACGAACCAATCATTATTATTTTGATCTGAACCGGGATTGGGCATGGCAGACGCAAACGGAATCAGATTCGCGGATCAAATTGTATAACCAGTGGCTGCCCCATATCCATGTGGACTTTCACGAACAAGGAATAAACAGCCCCTATTATTTTGCGCCGGCGGCAGAACCATACCATGAATATATCACGGATTGGCAGCGGGAACTCCAAACCATGATTGGAAAAAATCACGCCAAGTATTTTGACAAGAACAATTGGCTCTATTTCACAAAAGAAGTTTTTGATCTTCTTTACCCCAGTTACGGTGATACTTATCCCACATATAACGGTGCCATTGGGATGACTTACGAACAGGCAGGCCACAGTCGCGGCGGCCTTGCGATTGAAACGGAAGACGGAGATACCCTGTCTCTATTGGATCGGATCACCCATCATTATACAACAGGATTGTCCACTGTTGAGGTAGCGTCTCAAAATGTCAATCGCATTGTAGACGAATTTGTGAAGTTTTTCTCGGAAGGGAAGAATAATCCAAAGGGTGAATACAACACGTATATTATTTCAAAATCCAATCATATAGATAAACTGAATGACCTCCAGAGTTGGTTGGATAAAAATGGAATCCAGTATGGTACAGCCAGTGCCAGTCGATCCTATAAAGGATTTAATTATAAAACGGGGGAAACCGGTTCTGTAAAAATAAATGTGGGCGATTTGGTTATTTCTGCCAACCAATCGAAATCCGTACTCGTTCAGGTTTTGTTTGAACCCCAAACAACCTTAAGGGATACATTGACTTATGATCTCACCGCATGGGCCATACCCTATGTTTACGGCTTGGATGCGGTTGCAGTTAAAAGTGATGTCAAAATGTCCACAGCGAAACGATTGGTCTCAAAAACTGAAAAATCTTCAGGTGTTCCCTATGCCTATATCCTTCCCTGGAAGGGAATTTGGGATGTTAAATTTTTATCAGTTCTATTTAAAAATGATGTAGTTGTTCGGGTAACAGAAGAACCTTTCGAATTAAACGGTAAAACTTTTGATAGTGGTACGTTGGTCATTACGCGAAAAGGGAATGAAAAACTGGGAAAGAATTTTGATCATATTATCCAAAAAGCGGCTTTGGAAAAACATCGGAATTTGACAGTGGCAAGTACAGGGTTTGTGACAAAAGGAAAAGATTTTGGCTCGTCATCTATGCGGGTGGTGAAAGCGCCGAAAATTGGATTGGTTTCCGGGGAGGGTGTAAGCAGTTACCGTTATGGCGAAGTGTGGCATTTCTTTGAGCGGCAAATTGAGTTCCCTATTACCGTCATTGATAGTGACTATTTTAACCGTATTCCCAAACATGATTTTGATGTCATTATTCTTTCCTCAGGCAGTCATGGTTATGTAAATAAGGAAACAGTGAATGAACTGCGCGGCTGGGTGAAGAAAGGCGGGCGATTAATTCTGATGGATTCGGCCATGGACCAATTTGTGGATAAGGATGGATTCGGATTAAAAAGATTCGCAACAGAAGATGAAAAGAAAGCATCTGAGGAAAAAAATAAAAATCGGAAATTGACTGAACGGTTAAAATCCTATAAAGATAGACAGCGGGACCGTCTTAGTGAAAATGCCTACGGTTCCATCGTAAAAATTGAAATGGACCCGTCCCATCCACTGGCGTTTGGATATGGAGATGATTATTTTTCCTTAAGAATTCGGAATCATCATTATGCATTTTTACCCGATGGTTGGAATGTGGGAGTCACCCATGATTCCACTGCATTGGTCAGCGGATTTGTGGGAATTAAGGCTCAGGAGAATTTTCGGGAATCCATGGTGTTTGGTGTTGAAAGTATGGGCCGGGGTAACGTGGTGTATTTAGCCGATAACCCTTTGTTCAGAGCA
>JGI26240J51127_1000777_pt1 | contig 12052 bp, 4 predicted proteins | sample SaaInlV_150m_DNA_5_FD_51127 | JGI IMG/M metagenome (IMG submission 51127)
CTGAATTAATAAAAACAGGTTCATTTACATCCATTATTCTTTTTGCCGGTGTTTTTACCAAGCGTTTATTTGAATGGGTTGTTCTTCCAAAAACAGGGATGGTTAACATAAATGCTATTCCAATTATAACTGCTTTTCTCATAAGATTCTCCTCTTTTACGATTTACGATTAATTAATTATCTTTTTTATGAACTTGAAAGTACTTTGTAAGCACTTAGTTTAGCAAGTGTTTAGATACGTTTAAAATTCGAGTCCAATCGCCAATTGGTTGGTGTATTTCANAATATCGTAATCAACAAAGGCATAATCAACTGTTAAGGCCATTTTGCCTAATCGGATATTTACCCCTGCTCCAATACTTAATCCTGCTGTNTCATGNCCTAAATGAGACCCTAAACGTAAATGCTAATTTCTGCCAAGCATATTCTAAACCTACACTTCCATATACAATGTAATCGCTAGGCTTGATTCCATCCATACTCACGATTAAACGATGTGTCTCACTCTTCATAAAAGAACTATTCAGTCCTATCAATTCATTCTCTACCCCAACTCGAAACATCAAAGGTAAAGGAAACTTATCTGTAATTCTTTGAAGACTTCCATCCACATCAATCGTATCTGCGACTTGAACGCTTAAACCTTCGCCTTTATACTGAACTTCAGGACCAAAGTTTGTTACACTCATCCCTAAAATTGTCCCATAAATCCCTGTGCTAAAGTTTGATCCAATATCGTAAGAGACGGCTTGCATTCCTGTATCTGCGATACGGTCTCTTATATAGTTTAACGAACCTCCTAACTTTAATCGGTCCGTAACTGATCGAGCATAAGTAAAACGAGCTGCCATTGAAATAACTGAGAAATCTTCACCTGTTCCATCTGGAAAATCTTCAGTTGTGACATCCATAGGACCACTATCTAAATAGAATAAATGAAACCCAATAAAATCGGATGGGCCTAAGCGAGTGCCATAGGTTAAAACACCATGTTTAATTCCAGCTAAATAATTTACTTGTGAAAAATAGGCTTCACTCTTTTGAATAAAGGCAATACCGGCTGGATTATAAGGAATTCCTGATACACCTCGAGCTGATGCTACATGGGCTCCGCCCATTCCAATGGCGCGAGCTGANGTCTCTAATTTTAAAAAACCACCGGCNGCTGTTGCCACTTTTGTAACCACATCTGGGATATCTCTATATTGACCAAATAACAAAACAGGCATTAAGAGAACTATTAATAAATATCTCATCGAATCACCGCAAATTTGCCGATAAAGGGCTCGCTCATGGAGCTATTTGATTGTTCCACGTGAAAAAGATAAAGCCCTGGAGAAATTTCCTGATTATTCACAGATCGCATATCCCACCATGCATTCCCTGTTTCTTCATTATCATGTTCAATGGTGCTCACATGTTCACCATTTAATGTAAATATTGTAATAGTACATTGAGCTGGAATATTTGTAAACCTAATTTGTCTTAAATGTTCAGACTCTTTAAACCCTGAATGAACAATATATGGATTTGGAACCACCCCAACATTACTTAAATCAGATGTTGGTGTTACACCAGGATAAACTTGGACAAAATTCCGATCCAATACAGTTGTTCCTTTAGAATTTTCAATAGATGCATATCCATCAGGACTTGCCCATTGATCAGGATTTGAATAATTGGTATCAATTACAGCTTCGAACTGCCCGTCTCCCGTGTTTTTATAGGTTGTTCGGAAAGGAGGTTCTACCCCCATATCATAAGCAACTACAGAATAAGTATATTCTAATCCATCTATCACATTTTTATCAATAAAACGATATTTCATCGTATCTCCATTGATAACAATTGGTTCATCCAATCTAACAGCCTCAAGTCCGGAATCATTTCCCAAAGAAAACCACGGAAAATAAGGATCTTCTCCACGAATGGAATGGCCTCTATTTCCTTCTTCCTCGGAGCAATCATCATTAGAATAAACACAACGAACAGAATCTGATTCTGCAGATAAATCAAATTGTCTAAAAGGACGCCAACCTGCAAATATTCCTTCTGTATCAAATATCATATCTTCGGCTTCTCCCCACGCAGATCCACCATCAATACTTTTATAAATTTTGTATCCTTCAAAATCAGCATAACCCGTAACGACGTCTCTAGAACTTTCGGCAAAATCATTCCAATAGATATTCACTTCCCCTTGACCTGTTTCAGCATANACGGTGGGTCGTGTTGGAGGAGTAAATCCTTGGTACCGAGAATTATACATCACTTGCGCAAATCGAGCATTATTAATGAGATCATCTTCATTTTGTCCAAAAATGATACAAAAAGAAAAAGGCACTTCTCTTCCTACAGGAAGATCAAATGGTCCACAACTCATAATTAGAACACAATCTAGGCCCGGTGGATCCCGTTCGTAAACGGGTTCAAGTTTTAACCCTTCAACCGAATCAAAATGTGGATTCAATTCAACTCCAAGGTCTGTACCCGGATTTGGAGTATGAAAATGCCATGCTTCTTCACCTTCACTTAAATTTGATGTATCTCCAACCATAAGTTTGTATAATATTTCTTCTTTATTTTTCGCAACAGGGCATCCTTCACTACCTGCATAACAACTACTTGAGTTTCCTTCAGGACCAACAACTCCAGGACGTTGATACCAATCGACCCAATGCCAATCGGTCATTTTTAACGGTTCACCCGGAAATATATCTATCGCTCCATCTAAATCAAGATCCACAGGGTCAGTTGCTTTGGGAGAATCTAAAAGCTGAGTTGCCACTACACCAAATTCTGTTCCGGGATGTGATGTTGCGGAAGGCTCATCTAAAGCAAATCCAGGAACCCCGGAAATACCATCATGATCTCCAATCATTGCCATACTAATTAACATTCGATCATCATTAACTTCAAATACATCCCAGTAATATTTCATGAAATCATCATCATTAGTATGAAGGCCCGAGACATACCCACTCCAATCTCCCATCAGTACATCTGCATCCATATAAAACCCAAGTGACATGCCACTATAATCAAATCCTTTTCCTCGATTCAATTTAGTTCCATCAGGCATAATCATTGCTTCTCCGGAAAGTTGAACTCCATTTGCATCTAAAATTGGATTGCCTTCTTCATCTTCAGCTTTCCAATCTCCACTTTCATTTCGCACTTTCATTGTCACAAATAAAATATCTTCAGCATAAGAAACACCATAAGAATGAGCTGTAGCTTTAATTCTAAGGCCCATAGGATATCCGGTTTGTTCATACATGTTATTTGTATTTACATTATTTGCGCGATGAGCCCACCGATCATCAAATTCCATATATACATCCATGTCCGAAATAAAACGACCTGGAACTTCTTCCCAACATTTAGGATCTTTTCTGGAATGTGTACATCCAGGCAAATTAATATTGTAATCTTCTGACCACCATCCTGGCCAGAAAGAATCCATTTCCCCTGTAGCTGGATTCATCTTTTTCGGCCATGTATCAGAATATGCAGAATGCGCTAAAACTGGATAAGTATCATCACCAGAAACCCAAGGTGTTCCTCCAAAAATATCTGAAGCGTTTAGCTCAGACTGATGTGAATTTACTCGCGACATAGTTGACGCATGCCAATCCGTTTTAGACTCTGAACTTATAAAATGTGATTCTGCAGCATTGGCACCATAATAAGAATAATTATCATCTGCAGTCCATTCTTCTAAATCTTCACCATAATCATAAAAATCAAATTGATCTTGTCGGTTAATGAGTGCTGGACGAAGCGCCCAAGGATAAATAAACCCAATTCGAGTTGATGTTTTATTCGGGTCTTTTGCGCCAAAAGTGCTGATTATAATTTTTCGATCTTCATGATTAAAATAAAACTGTTTATCATCTGTAATGTCATCAATAGAATATTTTTCATTATCTGGAAGGTATAAACCATCATCATTATCTAACTCAAATAATATACCTTTAAAAATGGTGTCACCCGTAGTAGGAAACCACGCATCATATGCATTCGTAGATTCCCAAATACTTCGAGCAGGAAACCCTTCTGAATCAATAATGGTTTCTAGATTTTGCCATGAATAATGTGCTACATTTTTATGACCAGGAACTGCCGAAATAAATGAAACAGCTGGTAAATAAGAATAATCGCCCCAAATTCCAGATGGATGAAAATCCCAATTAATAAAGCTTCCATAATTAGTGATAGCACTCTTAACTCGACCCTGATCAACAAATCCTTTTGCTCGATCGCTCATAGGATTTGTCGGAAATGGATTATCTCCAATTTTTGCAACAGCTGTTTGCCTAAATGGGTCAGATGTTCGATTATTATTTGTTTTAATTCGCCCATCAATAGCAAATAAGGTTCCAACAAAAAAAATGAGTGTAAAATATTTAATCATGACTTGTCTCAATCAAAATCTATTCTGATAAAAAAGTTTATTTCTCGGGGGGAAGACAACCGCCAAGGGCGATCGTAATAAGCACTTGATTTATTTGCATATTTTCCACTTCCACTTGGATCAGATCCAGGGAGCCCAACAAAATCAGTATAATAAGTTCCCGGATCATCGGGTTTACCTGTCATTGCATATACATCCACAGGATTTCTTATATCTAAAACATTGAAAACATTTAACCCCAATGAAAAGCGATGGCTGATAAATTCAAAATATTTTGAAAAGGAAATATTAACATTTTTATAACCTGGTCCTCTCTTTGAATTGGGATGTCTCGCATCTTCCGAAGGATCTTTTCCTTTAAAAATAATGGGTGTGTATGGATAACCACTTTGGTAGAATGCTGTCATACCAGCTTGAATTCCAAAAGGCAAAAATGTATAAGCATAATACGTAATATCATGAGGACGATCGTATGATGCAATACTTTCCTGACTTGGTGCATCCACAAATTGTCCTGAAATACTCGCCCAAGGATATTCACTATTGGTTTTAGCAGTAGAGAAAGTGTATTGTAACATTGAACCGAAAAACTTTCTTCGCCACTCGAGGGTTAGATCAATCCCTTTTGCTGATCCATAATCACCATTAGATGCAATATTATATTGATAGACGCCTGATCGCTCAAGTGTATAACGAGTCAATTGATCCATATCTCGAACCCAAGCACCAATGGAATATGACCATGTTTGCCCCACTTGCACATTAAAGGCAACCTGATAAGATTGCGTCCGTTGCGCTCGCATAGTTGCATTTCCAACTGCCCCTTCACCTTCTTCAAACAAATCTTCCGGATCTTCTAAGCGATTTGTATTTAAATAAACATTTTGATAAACGGGCGTTTGATAATATAATCCATAATTAAAGGTAAAAGTTGACTTATCCGTTATCACATGACTAAAGCCAAAACGTGGACTGATTTTATAGAGCCATTCAGATTCTTTTAAAAATACCTTTTGGTGAGCTAATCCTGCAATATCATCCGCTTTTTCACCTTTATCCCACTTATTATTATCATTTAAATCTGAATAGTACCAAGGCCTTCCTGGACTAAAGTTTCCAAGAGTATCGCCCCAAACCTGAGTATTATAATGTACCATGTCAATTCGAATACCATAATTAATAACCATCCAAGGAACTTCAAATGTATTTTGGATATATCCGTTTAATTCTTCAGGCTCCCTAAATTCATCCCATTGACCATTTTTATTGGCATCAGTATAATTTTCCCCTTTATCCCATCGGCCATTACCCTCGCCCGGATCGGCTTCTGTATAATCAGGGTCACCAATTACCAAGCCATCAGGACCTGTATCTTGCCAATATTCTGCAAATGTTTGAACAAGTGCACCTGAACCTCGGAAAGGGTATTTTACTTCATAAAAATTGAGCTTATGGTACTTATAATCAAATCCGGTTCTAATTTTCCAATTATCGGTAATTTGGCTAGTTAAATCAAAACGTATTTCATCCGTAATTGCCCTTGAATCTGCATAAAAATTATCATGTCCACCAAAGGTTCGTTCTTCATCCCAAGAAACACCTGTACCATCAGGCATATAATAATATGGGTTTGCAGCTCCTGAGAAAAAATTCATATTAAAGGGACTACTATTAAAACCTGGAACATTTTGCCATAAAAGTAAAACACTATTGTAATCATAAAATGGCTCGTAATCTTCATACATTTCAGGTTCTAACCAATAATCACCATCACGTTCCATTAAACCTTTAATTAATTCAGGACCATCCCAAACTCCATCATTATCTGAATCTGAAAATGATTCACCAGTGTCCCAAATACCGTTTCCATTTTGGTCATTAAACTCTTCTGCCAATTCCCAATTCCATAGCCCTGGTTCAGCGCCATGGTACCAACCACTTCTTTCATCTACATTGGTATATCGAATCGTATCACCATCTTCACCAATTGTATAGGGTACAACATATTGATTGTCTGGATCAGAAATATCTTTATATCCGGCAGGATGTCGCCATTCAAACCAATTGGGGTATCCATCTTTATCATTATCTTGCCAACGAACTCCTTGGAATTGATCTTGTATAAATCTTGAAGCTCGAAGCGTATAAAACGTTCTTTGGGTCAAAGAATGATTCATTTCAAAATTATAGCGATAAGTATCACGAAATAATTCATTTTGTCCTTTATCCCAATATAAATATTTCAGTCCTAAGGTTTGACGATGGTTAGCGACTTGCCAATATGTACCGTGAAATCTGAGTTTATTTGTGAGTTTATAAGTGAGTTTTGCAAATACATCCCAAGTCTTATTAAACCCAAACCCACGAAATCCAGCCACATCATCCCAAGGATAAACAAGGTTTTTTTTATTTTTCGCTAAAGCATCTAAATCTATATCTTCTTCATTTCGAATAAAAGTTGGGCCATCTTTCCAAAGACCATTATTCCCTTCAAATACTTTATCATCAAATTCATAAACACTGAAATTTTCATTTGTTGTGTATTGACCTGACACCCAAAATGATAGTTTTGGAAGACCTAGAATAGGGCCACCAATACCAAAATTATAATCATTATAGCCTCTTAGAAGGTCATAATTATCCGTTGTTCTATCATACCCTTCACTCGCAGCTCCAATAGCATCATTTATCAACGCACCTATCGAGCTTGATTCAAATTTAAAACTGTATTGAATTTTTTTACCACCAGAATTAGTGTGCCAATTGGAAACTGCTGATTGAGCATCACCGTATTCCGCGTTAAATCCGCCTGGTTGCCAATCAAATTCTTTTACCGCAAATAAATTCAATCTGGTTCCTGAACCAATTGAACCAAAAATAGGATTACGAAGATACATTCCATCCATCATGTAGGCGATTTCACCCGAGCGTCCACCTTTCACGTGAATTTCTTCAATTCCACGTTCTTGATGGTCAGGAATACCCTTTTCGCGACTTTCAACCTTAACCACACCCGATTGTAATGTATATAATTCAGATAAATCACGAATCGGTAATGATTGTATCGCTTCCTTACTGACAGTTACTTTTTTGGATGTACTACCCTTTTCAACCAAAGCACGTTGGCCAATAACTTCTACTTCGTCCCCATCAACTGCTGCAACTGGGAGTTTAAAATTCAGCCAAACTGTTTGATCCATGAGAACATGAACACTTTTCATGGTTTGTTTTTGATATCCCATCATTTGAACAACAACATCATAATTACCAACAGGAATATTTAATATAATATAATTTCCACCCATATCGGCGGCGGCTCCCAACCCTAATTNTGGAAGATAAATATTGGCACCCGGAAGAATACTCCCTTCTGAATCAGTTACTTTTCCGCGAATAGTACCATCTGTCCCAGCAATTAAAACAGATGAGATTAATAATAAAAAGATGAATTGAATCAATCTAATCATTCTCTGAGTTCCCGAAAGTCAAGTGTTTGAATCCCTTTTTGGGTGCTCACACGGAACGGTTCAAAATTAAAATCAGGATGATTTCCAATATCTCGTAATTCAATCATTTCTACTGGTGTTGTCATTTTTCTAAAAATGCCACCTCCTGCTGAAATATCCAATGATGTTAATTCAATACGATTCAATCCCACCCATGCTTCATTATTCTCATCCGGTGGCCCATTTAAGGTTAAGTCAGAATCATAGGGATGTTCAGTCCATCTAACATGAATTTCACTTTTAACTAATCCTTGACCTTTTGCAAGCCAAGTTTCAGTTCTTTGACCAAAATCAACACCACTTCCCATCATAGTCATCGTTGTAGTTTGGGTTACTTTAAAACAATCTGTGAATGTTGTATCAACAGCAGGTTCATCTTCACTTATTCTTCGTCCAGCTGGAACTGTAACACTGGCTGATTCCACTTGATAAGATTTTTCAATAAAGTAAACGGCGATACTGGTTGTATCATAATAGGAAGTATCGATTTGTTCGCCGTCACGAAGTAACCCATTATATGTATAATATAAAACTTCACTTTCTAGCTTATTCTTGTGCCAAAACCCATCTTCCATTTGACTGGGGTTAAAATAAAATCCAACTGGAAGAAAATAGGCTGGATATACTACTTGATTCAAATGATTTGGCTCATGGAAAATATGGTAATTATAAAATTTCTCTGTAGAACCACCAGCAGATTGTGTCCATTCAGATTTGGTAATATAATAATCATCTTCTGATAAAGATGATCCTGAAATATGTCCCACTTTTTCTTTTGTATAGAGTGAAACAAGAGAGTCGACATTATCAACATATTGTTGTTTCAAATCATAAAAATCTACTTCTTCAATAATATTTGTATAAGTCTGTCCCCAGCGGCTAGTTATACTATCGCCTAAAACAATTTCGAGAAGAACAACTGGGTTTTCTGGGTCTGCCCAATCCACAATCAAATTATTTGGCTTTTCACCTATTAGATAAAGATATGTCTCATCAACTCCATCATTGTTTAAATCTTTTAAGGTGAATTCTTCTTCTTCGTCAAATATCCTATTTCCGGTATCACTAAAGTCTTCACCATCTGTGTAAGTCCCACTACCATCCGAATCTACAAATGCTTCAGCAGCATCCCGTAAATTATTGCAATTACGATCCTGATAAGGTTCAGCTAAATCATATTCACCATCTTCATTAATATCATAAAATGGTTCGGCTGGGTCCCATATTCCATTTCCAGTATCTACAAATTCGTACGCAACTGAGATGGTAGTATTCCCATCATAATCTTGAATAATATCATCACCAGCATCATATTCGCCATTCTCATTATTATCACTATACTCATATAGAATTTCGTAATTACCATCCCCGTTATAGTCTTGAACAACAGCTTCTGATCCATCCAATACACCGTTATCATTACAATCTGTATTGATTCTAAAAACCAGAGAATCATCGCTAAGTTGCTGTTTTGTAAATTCAAATGTTGTAATAAATCGAAGTTGCTCATCAGTATAAAAAACGTAATTGGTATCATTCCATTCAGCAGAATCAACAAATAAAATTCCATCATCAATAAAAGGTGTATCCACAATTGCCCAATAAGCACTCACATCGAAAGTATCATTATAAAAAAGCATCGAATCAGCCAATACCCAATCAGAGTTTACAAGCTTATATCTCTGGAGAGATGGTTCTGCTTCCAAATTCCATTCGAGCGATTCCAAATTCTTAAAAGGTGTGGATCGCATTAAAACTGAATCCGGGACAATTGAATCTTGAACCGATAGGGAATCAATATAATGACGTTGAGTAAACTCCAATTCATCATCGGGTGTCATAGAAAGCATTTTATCCCGAAATGTATGATAATTCATTTTGGGTGGGTCTTCTCCGAATAAGTTATAATAATCTGTATAATTACCATAGTTGCTCATCAAATTTGGATTATATCGAAAAAATTCAGCATTCAACTCATTTTCGAAATTATAAAAATATTCTGATATGGGTCCTTGAATTCCCCCTAGATTTTCATGGAGGGTATTTTTAAAGGATGTAAGTTTCTCTTCATCAGCTTCAGGCTTTTCACAGCTCCAAAGAAGAAATGACATTCCAACAAGTAATAAATAGGAAAATTGTTTTTTCATTAAGTTATTGATAAAATCTAAGCAGGTAGTAAGCAACAAATTTAAGTATGAACGCAATATAATTCGTTGCTTTTTTTAATGAACCCTAAATCACACACTATGAATAATACGAAACACACAATTTATTTACTCACTTTTTTTATATCAATCTTGTTGGGAGATTTAGCCAGCCCAACTCCATTTAAAGTTCTACAACCCAATGGGCTAGAACTTGAAATTGTTAATCGAGGGAATCATCTTCAAGGATGGCATGAATATAATGGATGGACCATTCTCAAGAATTCAAATAATTGGTGGGTTTATGCTAAAGGCAGTCTTGGAACGCAGCTAACCAGCTCCCTTTTAAAAGTGGGTATTGATGCTGAACCGAATCCTTTGTCAAACTATATTCAAAAAGGAATTCGCCCTGAGCCACACATTCTTACTGATACTGCACCCTTTCCAAATTTAAGTATTGCAAGAACAGACACATTTCATGTACCTCTTATTTTGGTCCAATTCCCAGATGCTCAAGCCACATATGATTCAACTGATTTTGAATTAATTATGAACCAAACTGGCTACAACCATCTAAACTATGATAATACTGGAAGCTTTAAAGACTTTTTCCAAGAAATTTCTTATGGACAATTTTTACCATCTTCTGAAGTATCAAATTGGATTACAGCGCCTCATAATCATGATTATTATGCCTACGGTAATCCCGATGGATATCAGCATGTAAAAGAGTTAGTACGTGCCATGGTCGATTCATTAGAAGCAAGCGGGTTTGATTGGTCTAAATACGATAATGATGGCGATGGAAATGTGGATGCGCTCAACTTACTTCATCAAGGTTCGGGTGCCGAAGAAGGCGATCATACAAATATTTGGTCTCATAAATGGAGTTTGGGGAATCTTGCTGTTACTTATGATGGTGTTACAATCAATAGCTATACCATGAATCCAGAAATCCAAAATGGAACCATTGTTGCAATCGGAGTATTATCTCATGAGTTTGGACATGCATTAGGACTACCGGATCTTTATGACACTGATTATTCATCCACGGGTGCTGGAAAATATGCATTAATGGGGAGTGGGTCCTGGGGAACTAGCGGAACATCACCTTGGTATCCATCTACTATGATTGGTTGGTGTAAAAATCGACTTGGCTGGGTTAATGTTGTAGAAATCACTGAAGATCAAAATAATGTATCTCTTCAACAATCCTATTCTAATAATACGATTATTCGTGTGAATCATTCCCAGGTGACGGAAGAATATTGGTTGATTGAAAACCGACAAAAAATTGGGTCTGATACACTCATGCCTTATCCCGGATTAGCGATCTGGCATATTAATGATAATATTGCTCAAGGATGGGGTCCAAACAATAACGAACCTTATTACGGTGTTGGACTCGAACAAGCAGACGGATTATTTGGTTTAGAAAATGGTGGTCCAAGTAACGGCGGCGATATATATCCCGGCGATACAAATAATCGTGAATTCAGCCATGCATCGGCACCCAATACTACCAGCTTATATGGTGAACCATCCATGACACGAATTGATAATATTTCAGATCCAAATGAGTCTATGACTTTTGATGTGGCTTATGGTGAAATTATTTTAGCAGAAGCAACTATTGATGATGGGGTTGGAGTCGCCTATAGTCAAGGAGTCATTCCTCTAGGTTTAAATAATGATATGGATATATATGAATTCCAATTCACTTTAGATTTTTCGCCTTATATCGTGGATATTATTGAAATTACACCTACCGAAAGAACCACATTTGATTCGGTAGTTATTGAAAATAGTTCAGTCACATTAATTAATTCTGTTATTACCGCGGGGAGTGGGACGATACTCAATATAAATCTTTTTAATAATACAGGTATTGAAACTGATGTGCTCGTTTCTTTTGACCATTGCATTGGATATACAATAGAAAACCAGGAAGTAGGCATTACCATTTTAGACGAGGCAAGTTATCA
>JGI26240J51127_1000781_pt1 | contig 12043 bp, 9 predicted proteins | sample SaaInlV_150m_DNA_5_FD_51127 | JGI IMG/M metagenome (IMG submission 51127)
TGCGAGGTGAATTTCAATTTCCTTGTCATCATGAATGAAGCCTGAAATTTTATCACCGGGAATTGGGAAACAGCACCTTGCGAGTTTGATTAATGGGTTTTGCACATCATCGATCAAAAATATATTTTTATCTCCTCCAAATATATTCCCCCAAAATTCAGGGCTTATCATCTCTTTCAAACGACCGGAACTTTCAAAATGAAGTAATTTGTGCTTTCTGAGAAACTGTTGCAAAGGCCGTTTTTGCAAGCCTATTTCCTGAAAAAATTTATTGGCGGATAATTTTTCTGCTTTCAGTGCAGACTTAACCGGTGTGGATTTAATCCACTTATCCACACTCAGTTCTTCACCTTTTTCTCTTAATTTACGCTCCAGCAGTGTACGTCCGGAATTTCTGGCGTTTATAACTTTTTGTTGTTCTACTGCTCTTTTTATTTGGGAACGGCTTTTTGCGGTTTTGACCTGATTAAGCCATTCCTCTTTCGGATGAACGCCCGGGTCAGTGATAATTTGCAGAGCTTCACCTGTAAACAACTGGCGTTCCCGCGGAACCCTTTTTTTAGTTGTTCCTACCGAAGAAGGATTCACCAGAGCACCGATGCAGTGGTTGCCAAGTTCCGTGTGTATACCATAAGCAAAATCCAGTACAGTTGCCCCTTGTGGAAAAACAAGCATGTCTCCTTTGGGACTGTATATTTGTACTTGGTCAGACTGCACATAGCTCATGACATCGAGCATACGAACGTCTTTGTCACCGGCCATCTGATCAAGCTGGCTGAGATAGATACGATAATAGTCGGCAAGTTCGGTCGGACTTCCACTCCAATGAGCCATGATTCCATACTGATTTTTTGTCAGCATTTCTTCAGAAACAATTTCGATTAATGTTTGCTCACCTTCAATTCTTAACTCAGTCTGTATGCCTTCATAACCATTCCAGAGAGGATTGCTGATATAATCTCTAATTTTCAGCGGGATAACATAATAATTTGTATGAATTATGCCGAGTGCCTGAAAACAATCTAAGCTTTTTTTAACTACAATCCTGAAACCTTCTAAGATATGATCGATCGGTCCGCTTTCATGAATACGAGAGGTAGGATGAACATAAAGCGGTTCTACATTATGATAAACTAAATTTTTGTTTTTCTAAATTATTTTGTAAAGATTCTTGCATGGCCTTAATCGTTGAAATGCGATCTTTTTTCAATTCATCAATTTCAAGCAATGTTTTCTGATATCTCTTTGGATAAAGTAATTTAAAACAAAGTTCAGTGTGTTCTTGACATATTTGAGTTAATCCCAGTCGTTCAGCAATCGGTACATAGATATTAAGCGTTTCCAAGCTGATCCGGCGTTGTTTATTACGAGGCATGGCGTCCATGTCTCTCATATTGTCGAGTCGGTCAAAGAGTTTGATAAACAATGCGCGTACATCCTGCACCATTGTTTTCAACATCCGCTGATATGTGGCGTCTAAATTGTCCGCGCTTAAAATTTTAGCACTATCGGGTTTTTTAATTTTAGTTAATCCAGTGACAATATCTGCATACCAGGAGCCATAACGCTCGTGGATATCGTCGTGAGTTATGGAAGTATCTTCAATGATATCATGTAGAAGTGCAGCAACAACTGTCGGAGCATCCAGTCCTGCTCTGCAGATATAACTTGCAACACGCAGCGGGTGAATGATGAACGGTTGTCCGGATTTACGCTTCTGATTTTCATGATATTGCCGGATGTCTGAGATGGCTTGATCGAGCAGTTCCGAATCCTTGCGGGTACCATATTCCTGCACATAGCTGCGGATTTGTTGATCCAAATCCGTAATCAGAGCTTTGTCATTTGCTGAAATATTTGTCTGTTTGCTACCCGACATTTTATTTTTAAGACTATAAATTATTGTGGTTGAAAGCTTCTTGTTTGCTCATTACCGCTACAGTAACGTAATGTGGACTCCCTGCGGACAGGTTTCCAGCCGACTTCAAAATGCTGTCCCCACAAAGATTCCCTGATTTCCCGGAAGAGCTCAAAACTCTTCGGATCAACCCAGAAAAAGAAATAGTTTTCTTCCGGAGGATATTTTTTCATCAAACTTTGCAGCAAGCCATCGTGCTGAGAAAGTTGATGCCACCATTGACCTGCTCCAGGCGAAGCTAAAAATTCCAGACAGTGGGCGTGACCGCTGCCCGTTGTAAGTTTAATTGAGTATTGATTAAGACTGATTTGTTTTGGTAAAGCTTCCTTGCCTGAAAGGTATTTTTTTAAATTTTGATAAACTAATGCGCGATCCAGATATAATATACGGTCATCCCTCAGTAAAAATAAAAGGTTGTTTTTCTGAGAAGAATGCGACCATGGAATTTTTATTTTTTCAATATTTTCAAATGGTTGTTCTTTTTCAGGCACTTGTTCACTTTTTTCTAAGAGTGAGAACATTGCCATGAAAACCGCCAGAATAACCAAGATTCCTACATTGTTCGAGACAATGTCAACCAGAGAGTCCAAGTTTAACAAACCCGGCAAATCACCTAAATATCCCCTTTTTTTGCGCATTAATTATCATCTTGCTGGGATTCTTCTTTTTTCTTACTTTGCTGGAAGGCTTCACGAGCTTCTGCTTTCTCTTTTTCATGGAGAGAATGCTGATATTTAACAAACCAGTCAGATACTTTTTCCGCTAAATCCGGACGTTTAATACGGACACAGAGATCCACCAGTTTTTTTAAGGTGCTGTTTTGCGGATCAAGCTTGATGGCTTCTTCATAATAACGGACTGCGCTTTTGTATTTACCGTTTTTTTCTGCTTCTTCCGCCTGACTAATTTTTCCCTGAACTTCTGCTTGAATCTCTTTATTTTGATAACTTTTCAGCATCTGCTCCAATTCAAAAGCTCTATTTTCATTTTCCAGCAAATGATTGATGTTGATAGCTTTGTGCAGCAATTTTTTACTGACAGCAATGCTGAGTGCTTTGTCAATTACCACCGCAGCACTTTTTGGGTCGTTCTTTTTAAGGTAATTTTCTGATGCAGTCAGATATGCAGTATGTACGGTTTTGATTCCTTCACGTGCTTCTTTATTCTGCCGGTTTATCCGTAAAATACGTCTATATATTTCAAAGGCTTCATCCCAGGATTTATTGTCTATATTCAGTTTGGCGATACGAATCAGCAATTCCTGTGATGTGATTTCAGGAACAAGCGGTTCATAAATCTCAAGAGCTTTTTTGGTTCGGTTTTCTTCAAAAAGTTTGTCTGCATCCTTCAGACAGGCATCGATATGATAGTTACCCTGAGATCGTTCAAGAAGTTTGAAAGTAGTAAAAAAGCTGACACGTGATTGTTGAATCATTCCTTTACGCTTATACAGGAGACCCAGGTTTACATTACTGTAGCGGTGATTTGGATTGCGTGCGAGAATGCTTTGAAATGTTTTAATTGCATTCTCGATATTGTCTTCAAGTGAAATTGCAAGTACCAGAAAACAACGTAAATCCACATTTTCTTTTTCCCGCATCAGCAAACGTTTGAATACATTCTTAGCAATTTTTCCTTCCATTGTCTGTAAACAATGGATGCCTAATGTGAAACAGGCTTTGCTCTCTTCTTCACTTTCTGCCTCTAAATTGGAAATGATGTAATTAAAAGTCTGCTCTGAATCAATGCTGTTTCCCTCAGCTTCTATTCCTTCTTCATCTGCCTTCTTGTCTGTAGCTTCTACGTTATTTGTGTCTTCTTTATCCTTCTTATCTGCAGACTCATTTGAATCTGCTTTAACCTCTGTTACATCCTCAGTCTGCTGTTCACTTTCTTGATCCGTTTCTGGAGTAAAATGTTGTTGTATCTCAACTAAATATCCCAACTCCTCTTGAATATCAGGCAGGACAAAGTCAGTCAATTTTTCAAGTTCTGCAATTGCAGATACTGCATTGCCGTCCGCAATTTCTATTTTTGCGTTTGCTGCAGCAAGATTATAACTCGCGTTTTTAAAATTAGGATCATGCTTCAGACAAAGTTTGTACATGTTTTTTGCATGATTCCAATCATGTTTTTTACGATATGTGTTACCCAGCAGATTAGCCAATTCTACGTTTTTAGGATCCATTTTCAGGACATTAACACCTAAACTTATTATACCGTCAGGATTACCTCCGCCCTGCATTTCCTGAAATAGTTTAGTAACAGTTTCAGCAGCAAGTTTAGGGTCAAGCTCCAAGGCTTTGTTAAACTCAACTGCTGCCCAGTCGTAAAAGTTTTTTTCCAGTAAACTTTTACCACGTTCAAGAATTGAATTTAACTCTTTGTTTGGATCGTCCGTGCTGAAAAATTTTTCAAGTATTTTCATGGATCTGCTGCTAACCGACTATTCATGTGACTTGGACTGCTGACTTTGGATGTGCTGACAAGTTCAAACATCATCATAACTGATGGTGATCTTATTGTAAATTCGAGTTTTTAGAAAAAGTTCATCTTAAACAATGATTTGATCATTTTGAAAAAAGTAGTAAATTAGGTAGTCATGAATGATTTTTAGTGTTTTGGTTCTGAATATTAAATTGCTGATTAATTCATTGTTTATCAGAAAAGACTTGCTAAAATCAGGCCTGATGTGGCATCTATTGTGCAGAATATTGTGCAGAAATATGTTAATCTGGTAATTTCTGAAGTATTTTTCCTTTTGGGTACGGTACTTTAAAGCTAAAATGAAACTGTTTCAAGTGAATTGAAACATCAAAACTGAGGAATAATGGCAGAAGTATCTGATGATTTTGAAATCAAACTGTCAGCAGAAGACAGTCCGGATGACATTTTAAATGATCAAGGAGATATAGAATTGTTTGAAGAAGATCACAGCAGTGATGAGCCTTTAGCTGGGCTGGATGATACAGATTTGGATGATGTCCTCGCCGATCCTGATGATCTGGATGAAGGTGAGATAGACCTGGGCATGGATGAGATTGGTGATCTTGTGGAAGACTTAAAGCTGGACGTTGCTGAGGATGATGCTGATGCTGATGCTTCAATTGAAGTAGAAGCGGATATGGTTTTTGATGAGGAAGAAACAGAAGATGAGACTAATGATTCAGTAGAAAGTTTGCTCGATGAACTTGGAGATGACGATAGCGGAGAACTGAGTCTTACTGATGATTCTGCAGATTTAGAAGAAATTGATGAACTTGATTTAGCAGAAAGTTTAGAGTCAGACGCAGAACCAGTTTCTGCTGAACTGGAATCTGCAGAAGAAGCTGAGGAAAGTTCCGGAGATGACTCAGTAGACTCCGATTCTTCAGATGTTTTGGATATGCTGCATGATCCTGAAATTTCGGATGAAAGTACCGATGAAGATGCTGAAGATATGGAACTTGGCATGGATACTCTTGACGACACCAAGGATGACGATTTAACTGATCTTGGTCTTGATGATGTAGAGACTGCGGAATCCAGTGATGAAGAAATTGCTGTTGAAGATGCTGCTGATGAAACAGAGGAAGTGGATGTTCAGGAAGCAACAACAGAAGATGAAATAACTGATCTTGGTCTTGATGATGTTGAGACTGCGGAATCCGGCGATGAAGAAATTGCTGTTGAAGATGCTGTTGATGAAACAGAGGAAGTGGATGTTACGGAAGCAACAACTGAAGATGAAATAACTGATCTTGGGCTTGATGATGAGACTGCTGAGGCAGAACCTGAGGCGGACGAGTTAGTAACAGAAACAGCTGAGGTAGAACTTGAAGCGGATGAGTCTGCAGTTGAAACAGCTGAGCTAGAGCCCGAAGCAGAGGTAATTCCTGCATTGGAAACAACAACCGATACTCAAGATGAGCTTGAGGAAACAAGTGATGAGATAGAAGAAATTGAAATCGATGAACCAGAAATTGAAGTTCAAGAAACACCTGCAATTGATATAGTGGAGAGTGAAATGCCAATTGAATCAGAGGCAGCAGAGAAAATAGCGGCCCCTTTAGGCTCAGACATGCTGTTAAATTTCAACCATGAAGTGGTGGTCGAAATAGCGAGGACAAGTCTTACCGGCGAAGAAATCACACAGATCACTTACGGCAGCATTATTGAACTTGATAAAGTTGCAGGAGAACCGGTGAATTTGGTCCTTGATGGTAAAACAATTGCTCTTGGGGAAGTAGTTCAAATTAATAATGAAAAACTGGGCATACGTATTGTAGGCGTTATTCAGGACTAATTTAAATTATGCTGCACCAAACAGACATCCCCGTAAAACCTTATGAGCTGGCTGAAGCTCAATTTAATACAGGACGATTCCACATAATGGACATTGTCTTTCGCAGATGGGCAACTCTCTTACAAGAGACGCTTTATGCGAAAATGGGTATGATGTTAGAAGTCTCCACTGAAAATGTGGTAAAGCTGCGTTTTGAAAAATTTTTAGATTCTGTTGAGAAACAACCAATCTATATTTTTGAAACTCTCAACCATAGTCGTGGACTTTTACTTGTAGATAAGTCTTTTTTTGATTTAGCACTTAACAGTAAAGCAGAGCCGACTGCAGAAAAATTGTCACTGGTTCAGATGATGAAAGAAAACCAGCAGACGCTGCTTAAATTGGTAAGTACTCTGATTGATGATTTTGAAAAAAGCTGGCTCAATATTGCAGAAATTGAACTAAATCTGAATCGTGTTACCATCTATCCCCGCCGGGCAAATGTGATGTTGCCTTACGAATATTGTTTGGCAGGAAGTGTTCAGCTTAGTCTTGACGGTGTTCAAACAAGTATCCAGTTATGCCTGCCTTATGCTGCTCTTGTATCTGTGCTTAGACCGCTTGAAAAGAAGAAAATTATTGAACCTGAATCTATGGCTTATTACTTTCCTCAAGTGAAAGAACATTTCAAGTCTTTGCTGGAAAAGACTGAGTATTCGGTTGTTGCTGAACTTGGTAAAGCTGATTTGAGAGAAGTAAAAGGAAAGTTGGAAAAAGGTCAGGTGCTGCCTTTATTGAATAAAGACGGCCTCGTTACAATCCGGATTAACGGTACTCCAGCATTACAAGGTTCTACAGGGGAATCCTCAGGGAATTATTCTGTTCAGGTTATACGAGGTACTGAAGACAAAAAGCCCTCAGCAATTCAACCAAAAAGAGAATTCAAACAAGTAACGTGGCCAACTCAGTAAGTATCGTTTTTTAATACTGTAGTAAGCCATTTGTCCGGATTCTCTCCGCACTCGCGGAAAAGCTCCAAAGTCTCATCTGCAGGAGTAAGCCCCCCCTTCGTGTACTGCTCAAAATAAGGCAACAGCCAATTCTCATCTGCTGATCCAAGTGCCTCTAAGGCTTTTTCTACAATGAGTCTACCAGTCTTTGCAAAGTTTGTTCGATTGACTTCAGAGTGTAGAGCATCCTTTGCTACAGCTTTTTTATAAATCTTGAACTCTTCTTTCGGCAAATCCATCAAGATTGATTGTACAGCAGCAAAAGCAGTTTCATTATAAAGTAATGCACCAATCAATGCCGGAACTGCGAGTGAATATTGCGGAGCCACGCTGTCAATAACTCTCACTTCCAGAATGTTTTTTATTCTGATGTCCGGAAAAAGCATGCCCAGATGTTCTTCCCAGTCATCCATGTCCATTATTAATTCCGGATGCTTTAGCATCTAACAATTGTTGAAAGCTAAAATCCGTCGTCAGAATCCCCTCTCCATCACGTTTTAAATGATAAGGCGCCGCCTTTAAGGCCCATTCTATGTAGTCCTCCAGACGAAAACCAGTATTTAAAAAAGCTTCCGGTAGTCCGGAACGTGAATTATCGGTATGCTCCCAAATATGTGAGCGATAAGAAAGATAACCACTGGAACTGCCTTCAATTAGCGGACTGTTGGCAAATATTGCTGTTAAAAAAGGTGAAAGGCGGTTTAGAAAAACAAATTTCCTCTCCATATCTTCTATGGAAGCATAATCAATGCTGACCTGTACACCGGTGGAGGCTTTCATCATCCACTGTCCAAGAGAACCTGTATTCAGCATGTGAGGGAACATAATCCGATAACGGCTCTTTGGGAAAAAGGGCAACTCTTCCAAAGAATGCAGTGGCTGTACCCCCTGAAATAAAAGCCTTCCGCCAAAACCTGAAACGGCTTCTTCCAGCAGCTTTAAGTAGGTCTGCAGAGAATTATGTGCTTCTAAAAGAGAATTTCTGGGTGCATCTGAAAGCTCAATTTGTCCTCCTGGTTCAATCGTGATTTTTGAACCGGACGGACTCGTAAGTGCCAGCAGCATGTCTTTTTCAAAAACTTTTTCGAGCGGATCAGCAGAGTCTTTTGTAAGTTCTACTAAATTTTCTAAAACACTGAAAACTCCGGAATCACCATCAACAGGTAAAGGGCGGAAACCATCTTCCGAATTATCCTCGTCAGGAATAAAAACGAAATTTTCGTACTCCATGCCGATTAATTGTTTGTCGGGAGTACCGGATTCTTTACGGCAATATCCTAGAAAGAGGGATTTTAGGTCGTTATGAGTCATGTCTGTATTATTGCCTAAGCGGAATGTTGAAAAAAGAATTGCCAGCAGCTAAAAGAAAATTATTAAAGGAGACCATTAATCATGCTTTTACTGATGGAGGCGATCCAGCTAAATGCGCTGAAGCCTGGTAAAAACATACTAAGCACGACCAAACCAATTAAGACCTGGGAGCCATAGCGGTAATTCCAGTGCTGAAATCGTATTTTTATGTTAACTGGTAAAAAATGAGGTAATACTGAATTTCCATCAAGTGGTCCAAGCGGAATCAGGTTGAACAGGCAAAGATTAAAATTGATGAAAATAAACAGATATAAGAGTTCCAGCATTGGAACTCCTGCAAGTGTCGATAAATTGTTTTTTGCTAAAAAGCTAAATAAAAATGCTGCTCCTACACCCAATATTAAATTCATCAAAGGTCCTGCGGAAGCAACGTAAAAATCTGCATTACGTACGCGGTAGTTATTTGGATTAACTGGAACAGGCTTGGCATAGCCAAATCCTGCAACTAAGACCATTAAACTGCCGAACAAGTCCAAATGCACAAATGGATTGAGGGACATTCTGCCTGCGTTTTTTGCCGTGTCGTCTCCACAAAGATGTGCTACATACGCGTGACCGAACTCATGGAAGGTTAAAGCAAAGATTAAACTGAAAATCAGAATGACCAATACTTGCGGCGGAAGACTAAACAACACTGTAGTTTTTTTCAGTAGAAATGAGTTATCGCTAGTAAAAATTTATTTTAACTACTTATTCTATCAGAAAGCTAAAGATCTCCAAAAGACAAAACTTCAACCGTAATTATTTTTTCACTTAATCCATTGCTCTGGATTAGCGGTTAACATGCTAATAATAACAGTCGCAGAATAGTTGAATTTCATACAAAATAAGCTTTACTTTTTATGCTGATAACGATATTATACGTATATTCTAATATTTAGATGTTCGCTAAAAATTATGTAGTCACACAAAACAGACTGGCGAACAAAAACACCCCCGTAAAAGCCTGTAAGTGCATCAGGGCAATCTTGGTTTTCAACTCCTCCCTATAAAAAGTTGAATCTTTCATGTACCAGGAAAATCGATGCAGACAAAGGTCGGAAGATGTCTGATAACTGTTAAGGCTGACGGGGGTGATACCTCACTTGATTTTAAGATCCTCAAATAATTCCACATTACATTAGTATTTTAATATCTTTTACAGTTTAAGCCCTGTAGAATCTATGGCTGTTGTAAGATAGCTTTATTTTCTAAAACTGTTGCTTAATATGGGTCAACCACGATGTATAGTTGTTTTTTTGATGTAGATGGAGTTTTACTGGACTTTGAAGGCGGATTCACTAAGACAGTCAAAGATTATTTTAAATTAGAGGTTGCAGAGGATTTTGTTTCAAAGAGTTTCTGGTTTGCAGATTTACTGACGAAGGAGCAGGTCATGGAAGGCTGGGATTATTTTCTTCACAGTACTGAATTTGAACAACTGGAACCACTGGTAGATCCGGAACAATTCAACGCAGCATTCGGGGCATATCCTGTGCATTTTATCACCAACATTCCATTGGATTGTCTTGAGCGAAGAGAAAAAAATCTAAGAAACGCAGGGTTCAACTTTGATTCTGCGCATTGTGCCGGCTTTATAGATTATGACGGTTATTCAACACAGACCAAAGCAGATGTTATTCAGGAACTGCATCAAGAAGAAAAGACTGTTATGTTTGTGGACGATCATCCTGATAACTGTCTCAACGTTCGGGAATCTTTCCCTGAAGCAGAAATCTGGTTGATGTCACGGCCATTTAATGATGATTTCGATCACCCGGAAATACGCAGGGCCAAGGATTGGGCTGAAGTTCTTGATCACTCCAGTAATACTGCCACCCGCTAATTTTGCTCGCCTAGACCATCTGAATTTACAGATACAGTAAACCGTTCTTTCGGTGCTGGTTTTAAGTTGACTCTGATGTGTCCATGTCTCTCAAAAAATTTATCCTAAATCAGTTTGGCTTGGCATTGATAATTATGCTGGTGCTTAGGCCTGCCGTTTTTGCACAGGAAGAAACTGCTGCCGCATCAACAGGTGGTAGAGATGCCGTCTGGCGTATTGGATTTTGGGAGGTACTGCAACAAACGTTTAGTGACGATGACAGTCATCCGTTTTATCAAATGACCGGTACCGACAGGTTCAGAGGAGGTAAGGGTTTTTTTGGACCTACTTTTTTAGATCCCGGCAGCAGTAACTTTATTCCAAATGTTTATAATAAAAATGAAGATGGTCACGCCGGTCAGGACGGTACTTTGACCAAGTTATTCAGTAATATCCCTTTGCTGAATGGGCTCCCTACTTTTTCTTTGGAATATATCCAGCCGACTGATTATGTCGTCGGTATCGGCTTAAGCTTTGCCTACACCAATATTTGGCTGGATGATACACAAGTCAGGGCAGCCACCATGGGAGCAGATCCGGATTATGCAACCCCTCTTTTACGGATGGCTTCTCATTTCTATATGTTTTCCGCCTCAATCCATCCTTTCGGAGTACCTAAAACAGACGATCTGGATATTTTCTTTGGTTTAGGACTCTCAAGAGTCGAAAGCACTTTGAAATCAGGTATTCGGGAAAATCCAACTATTAGTGAATATACGGCTACCATTCAGACTCAACTCAGCAGTTCGGCCGGCACCTTACCTTTTCGACGTATGGGAATTGCTTCAGGAGGTGATAGTTTTGGCTTTATGCTGGAATTCCTGTTTCCGGGAAACAGTGAAATAATTGATAATCCGTTTGCAACAAATACGATCATCGACTCTACAATCTACGACTCAACGTACAATGACCGTGGCGATGCATTGCCTTCAAAAGTGGGGATGCCCGGAGGAATTACACGTGTTTCATGGACGTATTCATTTTANNTAGTGTTTCCATTTTCCAGGATCTGCANAAGCTCTCCTACCAAATAAAAAGATCCGGCAACGACAACAGGTTTTTCATCAGTAAGTAAAGTAAATTCTAAGGCTTCTTCAGCAGATGAACTATGTTTTATTATTGGAGAATGTTCGAATTTTCCGCACTCAATTATAAAGTTTTCCAACTCTTCCGGAGTTGCACTTCTTGGCGAAGGTACAGGAGTGAAAATGAGAGTATCCGCTTTCTCACACAATTCTTTCAAAGGTATTCGCAGAGCGGAATCCAATTTGTCTGCAGCCATGCCCAAAATCAGCGTACAGGGAACAAGTTTGTTTGTAGTGAGGAATTCTACCAGCGCAGTCAATGCGTCAAAATTATGACCTCCGTCAAACAGCATTGTTTTAAAATATTTTCCATGTTTCCGCCAAAATACATTCTGCTGTAAATCGAGACGTCCGCGCATTTTTACCTTTTTAGCGCTTGCTAACCATTTTTGTTTTTCAGAAGTGTTTCCATTAAAAAGCACCTGCATTACGCATAAACTTGTTTGAATACAAGCCATCCGAGGTTTTGAATAGGATTCAGCTGATAATTGCTTGTCCGGAAAATAGCCGTCGAAAACCTCATCCACAAAA
>JGI26240J51127_1000823_pt1 | contig 11632 bp, 10 predicted proteins | sample SaaInlV_150m_DNA_5_FD_51127 | JGI IMG/M metagenome (IMG submission 51127)
TTTCTGTCTCTTCTGATTCCCTTTTCAAAGAACTTGCGTTCAACTCCTGCAAAGCTCATTATAATATCCCTACTGCTTATTACTGTCAATACTATTATTTAAATAATAGTAATATTCTTCAGAATTAATTATTTAAACCAACAATCAATTGATTTTTAAGCTCCGGAAGCAGTCTTTCAACAGTCCGGACAATCACTTTTGTTGTGTGATCAAATTCCAAATTTACTGTATCACCCTTTGACTTATTCCCAAGTACGGTTTGTGATAAAGTTTCCGGAATCAGAGAAATTGAAAAGAAATCGGCGCCGACTTCAACCACGGTTAAACTGGCACCATCTATGGCAATCCAACCTTTAGGAATTAAATACGCTATCCATTCTTTACTACAAGACACAATAAGATCACAGTTATTAGGTGTGTTGCGGACCTCTTTAATAGTTCCTATGCAGTCCACATGTCCTGTGACAGAATGTCCGCCAACTTCATCTCCAAATGCGCACGCACGTTCGATGTCGACGAAATCTCCTACCTTCAGGGTACCAAGGTTGGATTTATTAAGTGACTCCTGAATAACGTCAAACTCAGCCCAATCTTTCTCAAAGCGAACAACAGTCAAGCAGACTCCATCCACCGCAATACTTGCACCCTGCTGAAGCTTCTCTGATAAATCATCTAGTTGAATCCGTAATCTTCTTCCACCTTCGAGATCTTCGACGGCTGTTATTTTACGTGTTCCCTGTACAATTCCTGTAAACATGATTTTCCAATTTCTAAACTGAGATTAATACGAGAGCATTTAATTCAGGGGTGGTAGTCCCAAAGATTTCTGTACACGTTTTCGCAGCCAGCGAATACTTTCTTCCCGCACTACAGGGATAAAAATAACTAGCCCAAGTGCGTCTGTCAAAACTCCGGGCACAATAAGTAAAACTCCTCCACACCAAAGTAACAAATCCGCAAATATTTCTTCTGTGGGAACTCTGCGGTTACGTAATTCACTTTCGACCAGAGTCCATAAGGTGAAGTTTTCACCCTGCATTAACCATAAGCCGGCGGCGATTGTCACAACACACTGCAGAAAAATTGTGCTGAGCGGCATAAAATAAGACAGTTGCATGAGCACCCATATTTCGATGCTCGGCACAACTAATAATAAAATACTCAAGACCCACCACATTTAACTCTTAACTTTTGTTTGTTATGGATTGTGGAGGGATGGAATATGTACATGTCGCATGTGCCACTGGTTCAGGGTCACCCTGCGAGTAGATAATAACCTCGCCCACGATTAAACGTTTACCCATTTTCATCAGCCATGACTCTCCTACAAGGTCACGGTGTGGTTCAGGTTTACGTAAAAAATTAATATTCAGATTTGTCGTCACTGCTAAAACCACTCCACCCATTGTAGTTAAAATTGCGGCATACATTGCTGTGTCTGCAAGTAACATCATCGTTGGTCCAGAGACAGTTCCACCGGGACGCAAGTGGGTATGATCAACATCGAGGCGTAGTCTTGCACGCCGATTTTCACAAGATTCAACGAACATTGGATTTTCGGGAAATTCCTGCTGCAAAAAGCTTTGTATTTGATCGGCAGTCATGGTGATAATTTTCAGAAATATAATAATAGTTAACACAGCAGGTTTGAAATGGCTTGCTGAAATACTTGAGTTTGATCAACAATACTTTATCACAAATTAAGCAAAATATTTATTGATCTTTTACGTTTCATGAATTCATTGTCAGCACTTAACGCACAGCAAAAGGAAGCAGTTACTACACTAGATGGTCCAGTCATGATTCTTGCGGGCGCAGGCAGCGGGAAAACACGTGTCATTATACAGCGTATTGCATATTTGATCCAGAAAAAGCAGATATCTCCTCAGCAAATCCTTGCAGTTACTTTCACAAATAAAGCAGCAGAAGAAATGCGGATGCGTTTACATGAAATGCTCTCAGGAAAACAGAAAGGCATACATTTGAGCACATTTCACGCCTTGGGGGTGAGTCTGTTGCGCAAGTCGATTCATCATCTGGGTTACCGTTCCAATTTTATTATTTACGATACACGCGATCAGTTATCTGTGATCAAGACAATAATGGAAGATCAGGATTTTGACGATAGGGGTTTGATAGATGCCAAGTCTGTTCATTATGAAATCAGCCAAGCAAAGTCCACGGGTGCTGTTCCGGAAGATTTTCTGGATCAACAGGAATCAGAGCAAAAACAATTAGTAGGCAAAATTTTTCGGCACTATCAGCAAACAATGAAAGGCTGTAACGCAATTGATTTTGACGATATTCTCAACCTTACACTGACTTTATTTGAGAAACAACCGGATGTTATGTACTCTATAACGGAGCGCTTCCGTTATATTATGGTAGATGAATATCAAGACACGAACCGTATTCAATATAAACTTTTACAACACCTCACAAACCGTCACAGGAACCTTTGCGTAGTTGGTGATGATGATCAATCCATTTACGGCTGGCGTGGTGCGGAAGTAAAGAATATTTTAGATTTTGAACGTGATTTTCCGGAAGTAAAATTTATCCGTTTAGAACAAAACTATCGTTCAACACAAAAAATTCTAACTGCTGCAAATCAGGTTATCTCTGAGAATACTCAGCGTATGCCAAAAAAACTCTGGTCCGAAAAACAAGGCGGTGAAAAACTGGATTGGCTTTTAGCAGATTCTGAAGCAGAAGAAATGGAAGCAGTGACAAGGAAGATTCGTGCAAAAATAATGCAGCATGGCCGACGTTATTTAGACTATTCAATACTCTACCGTTCCAATTTTCAGTCACGTCTAGTTGAAGAAGCACTCCGTGAAGCAAAAATACCTTATCGGATGTTAGGCGGAACGAGCTTTTATGATAGAGAAGAAATTCGTGACGCTCTGGCTTACCTGAAAGTTATTCATAACCCAAATGATGAAGTCAGCCTGCACCGTATAATCAACACTCCGCGGCGTGGAATTGGTAAAACTTCGCTGATGAAGGCAAATGAGTACTGTCAAGAAACGCATCTTCCTTTGTTTAAAGTGATGGGGCGTGCCAGAAAATATGAACGTATTCCAAAAGATTCTGCCTTCACAATGGAAATGTTAACAGGGATCATCAGTAATTATCAGCAGCGTTTCGCCAATGAAGTATTAGGTACAGTGTTCAAGGATTTGCTGGATGAAATCGGTTATCTTAGATTTCTTGAAACTCAAAGTGGTGACGTCAAGGCGCGTGAACGTCGGGTAATGAATGTGCTTGAATTGCTGGTAAGTGTTCGGAAATATTCTGAAAAGTTTCCTGAAGCAAATCTTCAGAGTTTTTTAGAGCGTGTAACGCTTTTTACGCAAAATGACAACGATCCGGAAACTAAAGCCAATCAAGTTTCGATCATGACTCTGCATAGTGCGAAGGGTCTGGAGTTCCTTTTGTCTTCATGGTTGGTATGTCTGAAGGAGTCTTTCCTAACAAGCGTGCAATCGAAGAAGGAGGCGAGGATGAGGAGCGTCGTTTATGTTATGTAGGAATCACAAGAGCGCAACAGGAATTAACTTTTTCGATGGCTAAGTCCCGTAAACGTTACGGAGAAAGCATTAAGCAGGAACCTTCCCGTTTTCTGCTTAACATCGATCCGGAACTACTCGCAGTTCCTATTATAGGGGAAGCTACTGAAGAAGTTAAAAAGGAACGCAGCCGCGAATCACGTTCCGCCTTTTTCTCACAATTTAAACAGATGGAAACCAGTTGAGACAGATGAAAATATTTAGATATTGTTTTTTCAGGTTTGCACTGCTTATTTTCGGCTTAATCTCATTCTCCGGAATTTGCATTTCACAAACTATTATAGTCGCACTTGGAGATTCTTTAACTGAGGGATTCGGAGTCAGTAAAGAAGAAGCATTTCCTTATTTGCTTGAAAAGGAACTTTTAAGTAAAGGTCATGCTGTAAAGATTATCAATGCTGGAGTCAGCGGTTCCACAAGTGCCAGCGCAGCTTCACGGCTTAAATGGTACATCCGTTCTCAACCCGATATAATCATAATAGCGCTGGGCGGAAATGATGGTTTGCGTGGATTAAGTGTAGCACACATGAAGAAAAACTTAAGCAGGGCAATTGAGTTAGCACAGGCTGAAAAAATACAGGTTTTGCTCTCTGGAATGCAGATTCCGTTAAATTATGGTAAGGAATATACAGATTCTTTCCGGGATGTTTTTCACCAATTGGCGGAGTTATATAAACTGCCGATGATTCCGTTTCTGCTGAAAGATGTCGGTGGAGTTCCAAGTCTGAACCAACCAGACGGTATACATCCTAATCCTGAAGGTCATCAAATCATTGCAGGTACTGTGCTTAAATATTTAGCACCGCTTTTGCCTGAAATAAAATAAAAACAGCCGGTTTGAGCAGTCTAAGAGGCTGACAGAATTATATGAGAAGTGAGGCATAAGTTGGGCTTAACCAAGCTCAACCATACCTTCTCATTGACTTGAGGGCAGCCTGAATCTGCTTTTGTTGATTGAGATATGCTCTGTTGCTTGGTGCAAGCACATCCACTGCTTTTTTGCCCACTTCCAGGATTTTCAAAACACCATGATTTGCAAGACTCAGCATTTTTCGCTGTTCATATGCATAATATGCAATTTGAGCGAATTCAGACAGCACAGTTATGTCACCGCGTTTTGGATTTGTAAAAGAAGATCTCTTTAAAGCTTTGTGATATGCGACTATTGCTTTGTTGAAAGTTGGAGTCATGGATGGTCTAGCCGTCAAATCACGCATCACTACACGTAAAGTTAAGACCCGAAGTGCCTGCATGTGTACCCTGGCTTCCATAAGATAAGGCAAAGGTAGCTTACTGTCTATTTCCTGCAGCTTGGCCACTATCTTCAGTCCTATTGGATGAAGAATCGGTATGCGTTTCATCACTTCAAGTGCCGCTAAAGTTTTACGTACGACAAGAGTATGTTTGTTCTTTGTGGAATCCGCACCTCCAAATAAGCTCTTCACTCTGTGTTTAGAAGTCAACTCATCCAACTCATCCATATGCATTGACATGGTAATGCTGCCACGGGTGTCTTCATCAAGAGAATCAGTGTATTCCAGTAATTTTAAAGTTATTTTTATTTCCTGGATCACCTTTGCTTCATTTTCGTCAATGTCTTCTTCATCGTCATCATCCGCTTTTATCAAGTCTTTGATTGAGATTACATCCAGGTTTACATTTTTTAGTTGTTTTGAGTGAACGACGAGCAGACTTTTTTTGTGTGTCGTAATTATATTTTCCAAATATAAACGATATGTCTGTCCGGCAATTTGCAAAGTCGCAGGAGTTATGTTTCCTAAATAAATAGTAAGAGCAGCTTGAATTAAGAGGTTGCGGTAAAAGGATAGAGGAAAATCCCGTTTGTCATGCATCACGCTTCTTACCAGTTTAACCCTTGGGGCAGTGGAGACTGGGTCACTTGCGATTTTTGAGACCAAAGCCGAGATTTCAGCATTAGCTGCCTGATTGCCGATGATGCTTGCATCAACGTGTGTACCTTTAGTATCTGTGTCTGTGGACAGGATAGTTTTGCGCATCTTCAGCATAAAGGAAGAGTTGCTGAGTTTGTTGACGTCTTCAGCAGCCTGTAAAATTTGCCTTTGAATTTTTTTAAAATCCAGGCTGGGAATAGGCGGATTTGACGTTGGTTTGCTCTTAAATGTGTTCTTCAAAATCCCTCATTTCTTTTGCAAAGTAGCGTTTTTGCTTTTTATTTAATTTAATTGTGCTGAAAATTAACTTAAAATGTCTCATGCAGAGTTTCTGGTGTTTTCTTCACAAACTAAAGACTTTTGTTTTTTTGTTGAAAATTTAAGCTCTCTTTAACTGCTTTATACCTTAATCTTTAACATGAATCAGCTAAAAACGAAAGATTGGAGTCAGGTTTTGCTCAAAAACAAGTTCGATTATTTTAGTATTAATTTTAGCTTTGAGCTGATCCTCAGGCAGCGCTCAGTGTTTTCAAGGTGAAATCAACAGTAGTTCAGCATGATTTATGCATTCTTGAGGCTCATTCAGCTGGCTGAAAAAAACGTTAATATAATTATTTCTAAATTGTTTTTGCACAAAAATAATAGTATTTATTTGGGTTGGCAACTGCAGGCAAATTTTGTTCAAAATTTCAAAGGAAGCACTCGACGTTTCTGTTCAGAAGGAGTATATTCTTTGTCAAGAGAGAGTTCACTTCAAAATGGATTACTTCCATGCATAGAACATGCACCGGCAAACATAATTATTAAAGCTGAACCTCTCTTGCTCAATTCAGGAAAACACATCGGCAATTAAATTTATTTTTGCTTGTGAACTGTGTTTCCGGACTCTTTAGGTTTACTAGTTTTTAGTTGACCAAAACTCCTCAATCGTGATTGAAACTTCCATGTTAGAATCTTATCCTCCTGTAAAAATGGGAGGTACTACAGACGGACTGCTTGTCTTAAGTAACGGCCGCTTCTTCAGAGGAAAATTAAGGGGAGCTCCTGTTGAGGCTACCGGAGAAGTAATTTTCAATACGTCAATGACCGGTTATCAGGAAATTCTTACTGATCCGTCCTACACCGGCCAGATTGTGACAATGACATATCCTCAAATAGGCAATTACGGTGTGAATCCGGATGACATGGAGTCAAAAACCACTCATGCTTCTGCGCTTATTGTTCGTGAATTAAGTCAATTGAGCAGTAATTGGAGAGCAACTCAAACCCTGGATGAATGGTTGATAGAACGCAGGATTCCTGTTTTAGATGGAGTAGATACACGTTCTCTGGTTAAGGCAATACGATCCAGCGGTGAATGTTCAGGATTGCTGGTACCTTCAGATTCGCGTCACACACTTGAGGAACTGCGTGAAGAAGCACTGGATTTGCCTTCAATGGTAGGTCAAAACCTGGCGAGGCAAGTTTCTACCCGTGAATCATATTTTTGGCCTTCAGCAACAGATTCCAAACCGTTTAATGTAATTGCGTATGATTTTGGAATTAAATACAATATTCTGCGGATTATGAACAGTCTCGGAATGAGTGTAAGGGTGGTGCCATGGAATACAACTGCGGAAGAAGTACTGGAGATGAATCCGCAAGGTGTTTTCCTGTCAAATGGTCCTGGCGATCCTGCTGCCGTAAATGAGGCGGTTGAAGCAGTTCAAACTTTGCTGGGTAAAGTACCAATTTTCGGAATCTGTTTAGGTCACCAAATATTATCTTTGGCATTAGGATGTCAGACCTATAAGTTGGCTTGCGGGCATCATGGAGGCAATCACCCGGTGATGGATATTTCAACCAATAAAATTGAAATCACCAGTCATAATCACGGTTTTTCTGTTGATGAAAAATCTCTTCCGAAGAATGTCAGTGTGACACACAGGAATCTGAATGATCAAACAGTAGAAGGGATAGAATCGCTCATTCATCAGGCATATTCAGTGCAATATCATCCTGAAGCTGCACCTGGACCAAGAGATGCATCGTACCTTTTTGGCCGGTTTCTTGAAATGCTGAAAAGCTGAACCGTAATACAGCTCTTGAGAATTGATGTATGAAGCAAAGCAACAGCCTAAATTTACAACCAGAAAAAAAGCAAATGAGGTTAGATGAGCGTTGGTAAAATGACAGGCCCTAAAAAGGCTGCAATTCTATTGCTTGCCCTGGGTGAAGATGCGGCAGCGGATGTGATGAAAAATTTGGAAGAAGCGGAAATACAACAGGTTGGCTATTATATGAGCCGCTTCACAGATGTTGCTCCGGAAGAATTGGACATTGTACTCGAGGAGTTTTATCGAAATTCTGTGATGGTTGATGAGGGCGTGAGTATCAGTTCCTCACCCGATTTTGTCAAGAATGCTTTGACGAAAGCGTTGGGTGCGGACAGGGCTAAAGAGCTTAGTGATAATCTGCGGGCAGGGGAGGATGAAGCCGGACTTGAAGCATTACGTTATGCAGAACCGATCATGATTTCAAATTATATCCGCAATGAACACCCGCAAACTATTGCGCTAATTCTTTCATATTTAAAGAATGTGGAACAATCCTCAACTGTCCTGAGAGAATTGCCAGAAAGCCTTCAGGCTGATGTATTGTATAGAATGGCAGTGATTGAAAGTATTCCGCCTGGTGTGGTTGCGGAAATGAACGAGGTCTTAACTGAAGAAATGAAAACGGCAGGAAGTATGGCAACAAGCGTGGGTGGAGTTGAGCCGGTTGCGGAAATCTTAAACTCCGTTGACAAGGCTACAGAAACAAGAATTCTGGCCAGTATCGAAGAAACAAATCCTGATCTGGCAGAACAAATCCGGGAACTGATGTTCACCTTCGAAGATATGGCTCTGATTGATGCCAAGCAAATGCAAATCGTTATGAAGGATGTTGATCAGGCTGACATGGTGCTCGCTCTCAAAACAGCAAGTGATGCAGTTAAAGAACTTATCTTCAGCAGCATGTCATCAAGAGCTGCGGAAATGGTACGTGATGATCTGGAAAACTTAGGCCCCGCAAAAATATCGGACGTAGAAGCAGCTCAGCAAAAAATAATAAAAGTCGTTAAGAAACTTGAGGAAGACGGATCGATAGTCATTGCGGGTGCAGGAGGTGGTGACGTAGTTTGATCAANGAATGCTGTATACTTCAAGTTTACAGTTTTAAAAATTNCNTTTTAGGTTACAGAGTTCACAGAATTTTATTTTTTTCNTAAATTTTCACCTTCTCTTTTTTAGTGTTTGAATTTGTTTCCTGCGTAGATCGCTTCAAAAAAGCTTCAGTTTTCATTATTCAACAGTTATAATTCCAGTTCAGACCTTTGTTTCCGAGAAGAAAGTAAGAAAAATTATCCTCAGAAACGGTTTGTATAAAACAATTATTTTGAAATATTATCTTTAATACAGAGTTTTGCAATGCCTAAAACAATGTTTGAAAAAATTTGGAGTGCACATCTTGTTTATGAACAGGAAGGCAATTCAATTGTTTACATTGACCGTCACCTAGTGCATGAAGTGACCTCAGCACAAGCTTTTGAAGGATTACGCATCGCCGGACGTTCAGTTCTGCATCCGGAAGCGACATATGCTGTTCCTGACCATAATATCCCAACTATCAATCAGGACCAACCGATTAAGGATCCGATTTCTGCACTTCAGGTAGAAACCCTGCGCAAGAACTGCAGAGAATTTGGTATAACACTTTTTGATCTGGGAGATGAACGTACAGGCATTGTGCATGTAATGGGACCGGAACAAGGTTTAACACTGCCTGGTTCAACGATCGTTTGCGGAGACTCACACACCGCAACCCATGGCGCGTTTGGTGCGCTGGCTTTTGGAATTGGGACTTCCGAAGTTGAACATGTACTAGCAACGCAGACACTGCAACAGCAAAAACCCAAGACGATGCTGGTTGAAGTTGAAGGTCAGCTGCCGGAAACGGTAACGCCTAAAGATATTATTCTTGCTATTATCGGCAAAATTGGCACTGCCGGTGGAACCGGTTATGTGATTGAATATGCCGGAGAAACTATTCGAGCGATGTCAATGGAAGGCCGCATGACACTCTGCAATATGACGATTGAAGCAGGTGCGCGTGCAGGCATGGTTGCTCCTGATGAAAAAACTTTTGAACATCTGAAGAATCGACCTTTTGCACCAAAGGGTGACGCTTTTGTTGACGCGGTCTCTTCCTGGAAAGAACTCAAGTCTGATGCAGGTGCGAAATTTGATGTAACAGTTAACTTAAACGCGAATGATGTTTTACCGCAGGTTACGTGGGGTACAAATCCGGGGATGGTAACTGATATTAATGGAACAGTTCCGGATCCGTCCAAAATTGAAAATTCGATGGAACGCAGTTCTGTTGAACAGGCTTTGAAATATATGGGTCTTAAAGCGAATTTGCCTATTCAGGAAATTAGCATTGACCGTGTTTTTATTGGATCATGCACAAATTCACGCATCGAAGATTTGCGTTCGGTGGCTGATTATGTTGAAGGCAAAAAAGTTAATGATACAGTTTCGGCTATGATTGTTCCGGGTAGCGGAATTATCAAGCGTCAGGCTGAGGAAGAAGGTCTGGACAAAATTTTTGTTGCTGCAGGGTTTGATTGGCGTCAACCGGGATGCTCCATGTGTCTGGCCATGAATGATGATGTGCTAAAACCAGGTGAGCGCTGTGCTTCTACCAGCAATCGAAACTTTGAAGGCCGTCAGGGTAAAGGCAGCCGAACACATCTTGTCAGTCCGTTGATGGCCGCCGCTGCCGCGATTGCGGGACATTTTGTTGATCCAAGAACTAATTAGTGAACCTTGAATAAATAATAAAAATGGAAGCATTTAACACTCTTTCCGGAATGGCTGCACCACTTGATAAAATAAATGTGGACACAGACCAAATTATTCCAAAACAATTCCTGAAAAAAATTGAACGCACAGGTTTCGGAGTTCACCTTTTTCATGACTGGCGCTACACAGATGACGCCGGAACACAGTCGAATTCAGAATTTGTACTGAACTTAGCACGCTATCAGGGGGCACAAATTTTGTTGACCCGTGAAAATTTTGGCTGTGGATCAAGCCGCGAACATGCTCCGTGGGCTTTGCAGGATTATGGTTTTAAATGTGTTATTGCATCAAGTTTTGCAGATATATTTTACAGCAATTGCAGGAAAAACGGTATTTTGGCTGTTGTACTTCAGCCGGAGGAAATACAGTCTTTGTTTGAAGAAGTTGAAGCTAACGCAGGTTGTCAACTGTCAGTCGATCTACCTCAGCAGACTGTATGTTCGCCTCTTGGTAAGAAGTTCTCTTTTGAGATGGATGGATTTGCAAAAAATTGTTTGCTAGAAGGTTTGGACGATATTGGCTGGACCTTGCAGTTTGAGGAAAAAATTAAAGATTATGAACAACAGGCCAGGCAGCAAAAACCCTGGTTATTTCTTGATGTGTAATTAACTCCGATTCAGGAATTCATGTCAGCCTTGCGGTTACCAGTACTGATAATTTTATTCCCAATTCTATTTGCTGCTTGCGGGCGTTCTGATTTAACTCGGATACGCCTGCTCTCTCCGGTTAGTGAGACCAACAAAGATCACTCCAATTTCACAGATGAAAGCCTGTCTTCCTCTGCAAAAACAATAACAGCTGCTGATCCAAAAACAAGTGGAGGCAGTGTATATATTTTGTTTAAAAGTATCGGTCTTGGCTACACTACCATTACCACAAAAATTGAAAATGAAGTCAGTAACTCATCCAGTTCTGCTCAGTTGCTCAAAGAACAAACAACGCTCATAACCAATTTCACGGATTTAGCATTTGCAGTCGGTGAAAACTATACTATGATGTGGGGAGCAGGAGTTTTGGCAGGAGGAAGTCTGGAAACCACCCTGAATTATGGTTATAGTGGGGCAACGGATGAAACTCTTAAGCACAAAGAACTTGCAGGGCATTCTGTGTTTTTGGTCTTAGGGCATCACGGATTTGGTTTTGAAACGCTGTTAGGATTTCGTACAAACTATATCAAGGCAGAATTGGAAGACAGTCTAAGTTCTGCAACAACTCTGAAGACGGCAAGTTCAATCAACTATGCAAGTACTGGCCTGCGATT